>Ga0114974_10000269_pt1 | contig 43987 bp, 45 predicted proteins | sample S_130206_EF_Meta_FD_87318 | JGI IMG/M metagenome (GOLD analysis project Ga0114974, IMG submission 87318) | Freshwater microbial communities from Lake Simoncouche, Canada to study carbon cycling - S_130206_EF_MetaG | ecosystem: Environmental > Aquatic > Freshwater > Lake | place: Lake... | reverse complement strand
GATGAACTTCATCGACGAATAAAATCGTACGGCGTTTTTCGAATTTTTGAATGGTTTTCGCATGTTCAATCGCTTCGCGGATTTCTTTTACCCCAGCAAGTACCGCTGAAATGGCGATAAATTCCGCATTCGACTGCTTAGCAATTAAGCGGGCGATCGTTGTTTTGCCTGTGCCCGATGCTCCCCAAAAAATCATTGAGTGCAAATTGCCCGACGTCAACGCACTGTAAAGCGGTTTACCTGCCGATAAAATATGCGCTTGCCCGCTATAATTCGCTAAATCACTTGGCCGCATTCGCTCGGCAAGAGGCTGAAACGCGTTCATTTTGCGGTTTTACTCAATTCTAACAAATACGCGCCATAAGCCGTTTTTGATAGTGCTGCCGCACTTTTTTGCAAATCTTCAATACTGAGCCAACCATTGTGGAAGGCAATTTCCTCTAAACACGCCACTTTTAAACCTTGACGATGTTCAATGGTTTGCACAAATTGACCCGCTTCAAGCAAACTGTCATGTGTTCCTGTATCGAGCCATGCAAAGCCGCGACCAAAAATTTCAACATTCAATTCACCTGCATTTAAATAGGTTTGATTTACCTCGGTAATTTCAAGTTCGCCACGCGCGGAGGGTTTTATATTTTTAGCAATTTCTACAACGCGATTATCGTAAAAATACAGTCCTGTGACGGCAAAATGGGATTTGGGTTTGGCGGGTTTTTCTTCGATAGAAATGGCTTTATTATTGTCATCAAATTCCACGACGCCAAAACGCTCGGCATCTTTCACTTGATAACCAAATACAGTTGCCCCTTTTTTACACGCTAATGCTTGTTTTATACTGCCCGAAAAACCTTGCCCAAAGAAAATATTATCACCTAATACAAGACAGGTATGGCTATCACCAATAAATTCTTCACCAATTAAAAACGCTTGCGCTAAACCTTCGGGTTTGGGTTGCATAGCATACTGAATGTTAATTCCAAATTCAGTGCCATCACCAAGTAAGTTTTTAAAATTTTGTTGATCTTCAGGTGTCGTAATAATCAGAATATCTTGAATGCCGGCGAGCATGAGTACTGATAAAGGATAATAAATCATCGGTTTATCATAAACAGGCAAAAGCTGTTTTGATACGGCTTTCGTAATGGGGTGAAGACGCGTACCTGCGCCACCGGCTAAAATAATGCCTTTCCATGTAATTGTTTCGCTCATTTTTTTCTCTTTAATATCATTGTTTAAATGTGATTACTGCGCATTGTTGAGTTGAATTTTGGTTATATTAACCTGCCAGACGGCAAGAAGTAGCGCAAGAATCATGGGCCCTAAAAATAGGCCAATGGCTCCAAAAGCAGTCAAGCCACCAAATACACCAAATAAAACCACTAAAAAAGGGACTCGACTCGCACCACAAATAATAAGTGGCCTAATTACATTATCCACCGTACTGACCACTAGAAAGCCCCATGCAAGTAGCCCAAGTCCTGCCCAAATATTTTCGTTTGCGAGTAATAATAATCCAGTCGGAATCCAAACTAATGTTGCACCCATGGGAATAAGTGCCATTAACGCGGTAAAAGCACCAAGCAGTAATGGTGCGCTCACGCCTGCTACCGCATAGCCAATGCCAGCAATAATGCCTTGGCCTAATGCAGCCAAAACTAATCCGTAACAGACAGCGCGTGTGGTATGCCCAATTGTTTGTAGATAATAGCCTTGCTCATCATCAAAAAAGTAACTCATCGCAGTTTGTATGTGATCTAGCCAGGTTTTGCCATCACGGAAACAGAAAAACACCGTAATTAACACAAAACATAATTCAATAATCAACTGGCCTAAATGACGCAGAGTTTCACCAAAAAGCTGTAAACTGTATTTCGCCCATGTAATAAGGTGTTCATTTAATGCCGCACGATTAGTTAACAAATGATGGAGCCGATTTTCTAAATAATCTCCCAAATAGGGAATATGTCGAATACTTTCTGGAAGCTGAAAAGAATGAGTTCCAAACGTGGTAATCAGTTGCGTGTAGGTGTTCCATAGTTCTTCTTGAAGCACAGTAAGTAAGTTATAACACAACAAAATGACAATAGCCGATACAGCGCTGGTCAATATTGCTGCACTTAATATAGCTTTCCCATTGAAAAAATCTAATATTTTTTCATAAAGGGGATACGTAACATAAGCAATAATTAATGCCCATATTAGTGTGATAAGAAATTGCTGTAATACGCAAAAACTTAGCCAGACTAAAACTATTACGCCCAGAATCGGTGCGTATTGTCGAAAAAAATGAGGCGGATCAGAAAGCGTCATAAAATGCCTTTAGCGAAATATTAATTTATTGTGCTTTCTTTAATTGTTCAATTCTATCGCGCAATTCAATGGCTTTTTCAAAATCAAGTTGCGCCGCACAAACACGCATTTGAGCATCAAGTTCAATAAGCTGGCGTTCAATATCAATTTTACTTAAGTGTTTGGTTCCTTTAATTTTACTCTTTTGTTCATTAACTGATTTTATAATGGTTTGCGGTGTAATGTTATATTTTTGATTGTGGAGAATTTGTTGTTCACGTCGATTTTCCGTAAGTGTCATGGCATTTTGCATGGATTTTGTGATGCTGTCTGCATAAAAAATCACTTTGCCTTCACTATTTCTTGCCGCGCGACCGATCGTTTGAATTAAACTACGTTCATCTCGCAGAAAACCTTCTTTATCTGCGTCTAAAATGGCCACTAAACTCACTTCGGGCAGATCCAATCCTTCACGCAGTAAATTGATACCAATCAAAATATCGTATTCCCCTACTCGCAATTGACGAATTAATTCTATACGCTCTAAATTATCCACGTCGCTGTGGATATAGCGCACTTTGAGCATTTCTTTTGCGAGAAAATTGGTTAAATCCTCTGCCATTCGCTTGGTTAATGTGGTAATGAGTACACGCGTATTTTGCGCAATGGCTAGCTTAGCTTGCTCAATTAAATGTGTCATTTGTCCCGTTATAGGATGCACAATAATGACAGGATCAAGCAGTCCCGTTGGGCGTGTAATTAATTCGACAACATGGTCGCTTTTGGCAATTTCATAATCGGCTGGCGTGGCTGACACAAAAAGCGTCGTGGCCATTTTACTTTCAAATTCAACAAATTTGAGGGGGCGATTATCAAACGCGCTTGGTAGACGAAAGCCATAATCGACTAAATTCTTTTTACGTGCATAATCGCCGTTAAACATGGCGCGTGATTGGGGCAGCGTTTGATGACTTTCATCGATAATTAAAAAATAGTCGCCATCAAAATAATCCATGAGCGTATAGGGTGGCTCGCCTGCCTGTCTATCTTCAAAATTGCGGCTGTAATTTTCAATGCCTGAGCAATAGCCAATTTCAGCTATCATTTCTAAGTCATATTCAATTCGTTGTTTTAAACGCTGTGCTTCAAGGGGAGGCAGTGTTGGAAGATGGCTTATTAATTCTTCTCGAATTGAGGTAAGTGCGCGTTGCTTTTTTTCTTCTGGAATGACATATTGCTTGGCTGGATACAGGACAGTTTCATCGATTTTGGTGATTAAATCCCCTGTCAGTGGATCCATTTCTTTGACGGATGCAATGCAATTATCTTCAAGTGTCACACGCAAAATATTACTTTCATATGCCGCAATAATATCAATTACATCCCCGCGTACCCGAAATTTTCCCGGGGCAAGGGCGCTGTCGTTGCGTTCATATTGAATCGTGAGTAACGATTTGAGTAAGTCCGAGCGTTTAAGTGGTTTTCCCGTTTTAAGAGGTACGGCCATTGAGCGAAAGTCGTTCGGATTGCCTAAACTGTAAATACAGCTAATACTGGCCACAATAATCGTATCGTTGCGACTCACTAAACTCGACACGGCATGAAGACGCATTTTTTCGATAGCGACGTTTACGCTAGAATCTTTTTCAATGTACGTATCGGTGGTCGGCAGATAGGATTCGGGTTGATAATAATCGTAAAATGACACGAAATATTCCACGCGATTTTGAGGGAATAATTCTTTTAATTCCGTAAATAACTGTGCGGCGAGCGTTTTGTTGTGCGCAATAATGAGTGTTGGTTTTTGCAATGCGACAATCATATTGGCCATGACAAACGTTTTACCGCTGCCTGTGATTCCGAGTAAAGTTTGTTTTTTTGCGCAATGAAAGTTTTTTGTTAATGTATCAATGGCTTCTTCTTGGCTAACAGAAGGCGAATAGGGCGCGTTAAGTGTAAAATACATGGCTATTAATTTTTGAAAAAACGTTGCACAATCATGTTAAAACCACCGTTTATTTTTTTCTTCGACTTCATTTAAATTTCCCTTCAGGCTATTGGATTATGAAAGACAGTATCATTGTTAAAGGCGCGCGCGAACATAATTTAAAAAATATTGATGTTGAATTTCCACGCAATAAGTTAATTGTCATTACAGGACTTTCGGGATCGGGAAAATCCACGCTCGCTTTCGATACCCTCTACGCTGAAGGCCAGCGACGTTATGTCGAAAGTTTATCTGCGTATGCGCGGCAATTTCTCGGTTTAATGGATAAGCCTGATGTCGATAGCATCGAAGGTTTATCGCCCGCAATTAGCATTGAGCAAAAAACCACCAGTAAAAACCCTCGCTCCACTGTAGGGACAGTGACAGAGATTTACGATTATTTGCGTTTATTATTTGCACGAATTGGCGTCCATCATTGCCCTAAATGCCACAGCGAAGTGAAACCACAAAGTGCTGAAAATATTACACGCTTAATTATGGCGCAACAAGGTGACACATTGATTTTTCTCGCCCCCATGATTAATGGTCAAAAAGGCACGCACGAACAAGTGATTGATGATTTGCGCAAACAAGGTTTTAGTAAAATTCGCGTGGATCAAATTATCTATGATGCAGATACTATTAAGGATGATTTAACGCTTGAGCGTTACGAAAAACATTGGATTGAAGCGGTGATTGATACCGTGACCATCGATGAAGATGAGCGTTCACGTATCAATGACGCGGTGGAGCAAGCGCTATCGCTAGGCAAAGAGCGCATGATTATCATTGATAAAAATGCAACTGGTGAAAAGAAAAAAGAATTGCAACGCGCTGCCAGTGAGACGGTTTACAGCACCTTTGGCGCGTGCGTGAAACACCCTAAATTGGTGTTTGAAAGCTTAGAGCCGCGTATGTTTTCGTTTAATAGTCCTTTTGGTGCGTGTAGTGAATGCCATGGTTTGGGCGAAATTACCCAGTTATCGGTCGATTTGCTGATTCCCGATAAAACAAAATCCATTATGGAAGGTGGTCTTGCCATTTACAATAAAATGGATTTGGCGTGGCGTGCGCAACAAATTAGCGTGGTGGGGCGCGAATTTGGTTTTGATGTGTGGACGCCATTAGGTGAATTTAGTCCGACGCAATTAAATGCATTGCTTTATGGGACGATTGAGCCTTTAGCAGGTAGATGGTCAAACGGCGAGTCGATGAAACTCGATGACGGTTATGAGGGCATTATCCCGCAAACGTTACGGCTTTATAAGCAAACAGAAAGTGAATGGCGTAAAAAAGAAATTGAAAAATATATGCAATACAAACCCTGTTTGAGTTGCGCAGGAAAACGCCTTCAGCCTGTTGTGCTTGCCGTACAAATTGACAATAAAAGTATTATTGATGCAACAGATATGAGCATTGAAAATGCGGCCAAATTCTTTTTAGCGCTACCAGAGAAACTCAATAGCAAAGATTTATTCATTGCAAAGCAGGTGTTAAAAGAAATTAACGAGCGTTTAGGTTTTTTAAATAATGTCGGTCTTGGGTATTTGACGCTTTCACGCAGTGCAAAAACACTTTCGGGTGGTGAAGCACAGCGTATTCGGTTAGCCACGCAAATTGGCAGTAATTTAATGGGCGTGCTGTATATTTTAGATGAGCCAAGTATTGGTTTGCATCAGCGCGATAATGTGAAATTGATTGAAACGCTGCATCGGTTGCGTGATTTAGGAAATACGCTAATTGTCGTCGAGCACGATGAAGATACCATTCTTGCCGCAGATTATGTGATTGATATTGGCCCAGGTGCGGGAATTTATGGTGGTCATATCACGGCAAAAGGAACACCAGCGCAAATCATGGCCAATCCCAACAGTTTAACGGGGCGCTATTTAAACGGTGAACTTCGTATTGTGGTGCCTGAAAAAAGACGTGTTGCTACCGATTTTATTGAAGTGATTGGTGCAAAAGAAAATAATCTAAAAAATGTGAATGTGAAATTACCGCTTGGTGTTTTATGTGGCATTACGGGGGTTTCGGGTTCGGGTAAAAGTACGTTAATCAATCAAACGGTGATGCCCTATTTGCGTCAAACGTTCGGTGAACAAATTGAGGGCAGTATTGGGGAGTTCGAATCGATTACGTTGCCAAGTTGTATCAATAATGTGATTATTATCAATCAAGATCCCATTGGTAAAACCCCACGCAGTAACCCCGCGACGTATACAAAATTATTTGATGAAATCCGTGATTTATTTGCCCAAACGCAAGAAGCTAAAATGCGTGGATACGAAAAAGGGCGGTTTTCGTTCAACGTCAAAGGAGGACGTTGCGAAACGTGTCAAGGTGACGGCTTACTGAAAATTGAGATGAATTTTTTGCCCGATGTATATGTGGAGTGCAGTGATTGCCATGGAAAACGCTATAATAAAGAAACATTAAGTGTGTTTTATAAAGGCAAAAATATTGCCGAAGTGCTCAATATGGAAGTCGAAGAAGCGGCTGTTTTTTTCCAAGCGATTCCATCTATCAATAAAAAACTGCAAACTTTGCTTGCTGTAGGACTTGGCTATATTAAACTTGGGCAAAGTTCGACCACGCTTTCTGGTGGTGAAAGTCAACGCATTAAAATCACCAAAGAACTCAGTAAAAGCAAGCGCGGCCACGTTGTCTATATGCTTGATGAGCCGACAACGGGGTTACATTTTGATGATACAAAACGCTTAATTGGCGTTCTCAATAGTTTAGTGGATAAAGGGCATTCTATTTTTGTGATTGAACATAATTTGGATGTCATCAAAAGCTGTGATTATCTCATTGATTTGGGCTATGAAGGCGGTAATGGTGGCGGTGAAATTATTGCGCAAGGTACACCCGAAGAAGTCGCAAAAATAGCCCATTCTTACACAGGCGAGTTTCTGAAACGTTTGCTTTGATTTTGTTATGATTTTTATTAACGCGATTCGCGATTTTAAGTCGGCAGACGTTCCCAGTAAAACGGGTGTCTATTTATACAAAAATGCCGAAGGCGATGTGCTGTATTGTGGAAAAGCGAAAAATTTACGCGCTCGCGTAAAAAGCTATTTCTCAAGTCAGCATTTATTGCCTATTAAAACACGTCGCCTAGTGGTGCAGATTCGGCAAATTGACTGGATTATTGTTGATAACGAAGTTGAAGCGTTGATGCTGGAAAATCGTTTAATTAAGCAGTATCAGCCTAAATATAACATCGCGCTCAAAGATGCTAAAACGTTTGCCTATATTGCATTGAGTAAAGATGCATATCCTCGCATTTTTACGACACGCAAACCGACCGCTAAAATGGAGGTTTTCGGTGCTTATACGGACGGTCACCTGCGAGCTGAATTGCAGAGAATGGTGATTCAAATTTTTAAATTGCGTGATTGCAAAACACTTCCGAAAAAGGCATGTTTAAATTTCCATATTCATCGCTGTACTGCGCCGTGTATTGGTAATGTCAGTCAAATCGAATACGCAATGCAAGTAGATCGCGCGAGGCAATTATTAAATGGGAATTTAAAAGAAACACTGAACTTTTTAACAATTGAAATGCAACGAGCTTCCGATGAGCAAAAGTTTGAGCGCGCGCTTGAAATTCGAAATCAACTCAATCGACTACAAAATCTTGAGCAAAAACAGATTATTGACGCTCAAAATACGCAAAATCAAGATGTGATTGCGTTTGAGCGACAAGGTGAGCAAATGCACATTGTGCGATTTGGGATCAAACGTGGTGTATTATCCACTAAGCAAAATTTTTGTGTAGATTACGAAACACGCATCAAACAAGCGTTTGTAATGGCGTTTTATCAAACGAATACGCTGCCTCATGAAATTATTGTCAATCAACCCATTTGGGGGGATGAAGCAGAAAAAGAGAGTTTGGAAACTGTCTTGTCGCAATTGCGTGGAGGAAAAGTGGTGTTTACGCTGCCACTGCGGGGGAATAAACTGGCACTGGTGAAATTAGCGGAAAAAAATAGTGAAAGCAATATTGATCACGATAGCGCGCTTTTTGATCTGCAACGGGCATTGAACTTAGAAACATTACCGCGTGTGATTGAATGTTTTGATATTTCCAATTTAGGTAATGAGCATATCGTATCGGGCATGACCCAATTTATTGATATGAAAGCCAATAAAAATGGTTTTCGCCATTTTGAACTCAAAACAGTCGCGCATGCAGACGATTTTGCCAGTATGCGAGAAGTGGTGACGCGTCGATATACGCGACTGATTGAAGAAGAAAAGTCATTGCCCAATTTGATTGTGATTGATGGGGGACTTGGACAAGTGAATGCGGCGTTTCATGCACTCAATGCGTTAGATTTAACCATTCCGCTCATTGGACTAGCAAAAAAACAAGAAGAAATTTACTTTCCATTGAAATCAGATCCGCTTATTTTTAACCAGAATACGCGTATGATGTTACTTTTGCGTCGTATTCGAGATGCGACGCATGATTTCTCCATTGGCTACAATAGAAAAAAACGCGCGATGAAATTACGAGATGAATTTGAAAAATAATAAACCCAAAACTTGGCGCAACGCCTTTGCTGTTTATATGCAGTCGCGAGTGCTTAGTATGATTGCGTTGGGGTTTTCTGCTGGACTTCCTTATTTGCTCGTTTTTTCAACGCTTTCTGCGTGGCTGCGTGATGAGGGCGTTGAGCGCTCTGTCATTGGTTTTTTTAGTTGGGTCAGTGTGACTTATTCGGTCAAAATCCTTTGGTCGCCTGTTGTGGATAAAGTCCGTTTACCGGTATTAACACGACTTTTAGGACAGCGCCGAAGTTGGATGCTGGTAGCTCAGCTCGGTATTATGGCGGGTTTAATTGGCATGGCGAGTACGGATTCGCATACGCAATTAACGATGATTGCCGCTTGCGCGGTACTGGTTGCTTTTTGCTCAGCAACACAGGATGTGAGTATTGATGCATTTCGTATTGAATCCACTCAACTGAATTATCAAGGTGCGATGGCGGCAACGTATGTATTAGGTTATCGATTAGCGCTATTGGTAGCAGGCGCGGGCTCATTTTATATTGCAGAATTTTATAACTGGCACATTTCCTATTATGTGATGGCTGCACTGATGAGCTTAGGTGTTATCACCACGCTATGTTTGCCTGCACCGATTGTTGAACAATCAGTTGTCGAGATATCGAAAGCATCATTTATAAATCAACTGCGCGACGCTGTCATTCATCCTTTTACTGATTTTTTCTCGCGTCAGGGGAGTTTGGCGTGGTTAATTTTACTGTTGATTGCCATTTACAAAATGAGTGACGTGACTATGGGCGTTATGGCAAATCCGTTTTATTTAGATTTGGGTTTTAATAAAAAAGACATTGCGGAAATTGGTAAAGTATTCGGTTTTTTTATGACGATTGCGGGAGCTGCGCTGGGTGGCGTTTTTGTGGCGCGATACGGCGTGATGCGACCATTGTTTTTTGGTGCGATTGCCACGGCTAGTACGAATTTATTGTTTGCATTCATGGCAAATACACCACCCAGTTTGACGATACTCGCATCGGTCATTAGCGCAGATAATTTAAGCGGTGGTTTTGCAACAGCAGTTTTTATTGCTTATTTATCAGGTTTAACGAGTAGTGGCCACACGGCTACGCAATATGCGCTATTTAGTTCGCTGATGACCTTTCCTGCGCAATTATTAGGCGGTTTTTCGGGGCTGATTGTGGATCGTTTTGGGTATATTGACTTTTTTGTGTATGCATCATTGATTGGATTGCCAGCTGTTTTTTTAGTGGCGTGGCTTTGGCGTTGTGAAAAGTCATCTGTTAGCGCGTAATATTTTGAGGAGTATGTTTTTTTGATTGGTGTTTTAAATAAAATGATTATGCGCGATTTGGTGAAAACTTTATCGGCTGTTCTCTCCGTGCTTGTGGTAATTATTGTGAGTCGAAAATTTATTCGTGTGCTTGATCAAGTGATTGAAGGGCAAATTGCAAGTGATACTTTACTAGTTATTTTGGGCCTAAAGATGTTAATAGCCTGCGTGACGTTTCTGCCCGCAGCAACTTTTATGGCTCTGCTGATGGTGCTTGGGCGAATGTATCGAGATAATGAAATGGCAGCTATTTCATCTGCGGGTGGCGGTGTGTTTACCCTTTACCGCGCCATTTTTCTAGTGCTTTTTCCATTAAGTATTGGAGCGGGTTACTTGTCAATGAATGTGGCACCTTGGGCAGAAAATCAAATTGAATTGCGCACGCATCATGATCAAGAATCAGCCGATATACGTGGCTTAGTCGCGGGCAAATTCAGTGAATATAGTCATGGCGATATCGTTTTTTATGTTGAAAAAATAACGGCAGATAAACAATTAGAGCATATTTTTGTACAGCATAGACAAAATGACAGCGTAGCTATTATTTATGCACATTCTGGCTATTTAGCTAACTTAGAAGACGGGCAGTACATTATTTTACATCAAGGTGAGCGTGTCCAAGGCAAAGTAGGTGATTTGAATTATGCGATTGAGAAATTTGATGAATATGCAGTTCGTATTGACACGAAAGTTTCGCCCTTAGTGAGTGGAAAACAGGCCGTGGCATTTAGCGACCTTTGGCAATCTTCCGCTAGTGTTGATATAGCTGAAATACAACGTCGATTTGCGATTCCTTTGGGTATTTTATTGCTTGGATTTATTGCTGTACCACTAGCCGAACTTTCCCCGCGTGGGGGGGTTTATGGAAATATGCTTATTGGATTTATCATTTATTTTAGTTATGGAAATCTGCTAAGCGTTTCACAGAGCTGGGTATTAAAACAGGCGATTCCGGCGTGGATGGGTTTGGCGAGCGTGAATGGTTTGTTGCTTGTACTTGGCTGTCTTTTGTTAGCACGTTTTTATGGTTGGAAATGGTTGAAACAAGCATTTGGAAAACGTGGTAAATCTGTATGAATGTGTTAACTCGCTATATTGTAAAAGAAATTCTCAAAGGTTCTTTTATTGCATTAATTTTGCTTTTGACATTATTTAATTTATTTACATTAACCGATGAACTCAAAAATTTAGGGAAGGGAAGTTACAATTTATCAGATATTTTTACTTATCTTGCGTTGACCTCTCCACATGTTTGTTATGAATTAGTCCCTTCTTCGGCATTGCTCGGGAGTTTATTTGTATTAGGTTCAATGGGGAATAATCGTGAATTAGTTGCTATGCGCGCAGCTGGAGTATCCATTTTAGGGATTGTAAAATCGACTTTAGTCGCTGGGATTATTTTGGCGATTTTCGCCTTTTGCATCAGTGAGTTGATTGCCCCAACAACTGAAGCGCAGGCGCAAATGCTAAGAGCAGTTGCGCAACATAAACCGCTTGTGATGCATGCAAAATACGGACTTTGGTTGCGTGAAGGTGAGCAATTTATCAATATTCGTCACGTAAAAGAAAATGGGGAACTTGCTGATATTAGTATTTACGATTCAACATTCTTGCAAGACCAGCCTCATTTAAAGTCTGTTACGCATGCGCAAAATGCCGTGTATGTTAAATCGAATGAATGGCGTCTAAATGATATTATGCAATCGACCATCTCAACAACGCAAATGCTGGCAGATAAGCAAGATCAGAAAATGTGGCAAACCAACATTGCACCCGATTTCATGCAAATAGCGGTAGTCAATCCTGACAATTTATCACTCATTGATTTATCTCATTACATTGATTTTTTGAAAAATAATCAACAGAAGGCACAGAAATTTCAATTGGCTTTTTGGGAACGCGTCTTTAATCCGTTGGTTATTTTTGTCATGTTAATGGTGGCGACCCCTTTTGTGATAGGAATTAGGCGAGGAATTGATGTAGGAGGACGCATGATGATTGGGATTGTAATCGGCATGAGTTTTAATATTGTCGATCATATTTTTGGACACTTGGGTTTAATTTACGATATCAATCCATTAATCATTGTCTTATTGCCTAGTGCACTGGTGAGCTCGCTGAGTATTTATGCTATCAAACGTGTCATCTAACTTATTTTAATAACAAAACTCTATTAATTTTTATGAATTTAATTAAAACGCCTATTGCTGATCTATTGATTATTGAGCCCAACGTATTTGGGGATTCACGCGGTTTTTTTATGGAAAGTTTTAATCAAAAAACATTTCAGAATTTAACGGGTTTAGATGTGACATTTGTTCAAGATAATCATTCTCGCTCAAGTCAGAATGTTTTACGTGGTTTGCATTATCAAATTCAGCAACCACAAGGGAAATTAGTCCGAGTTACCAGCGGTCGTGTGTTTGATGTGGCGGTTGATATGCGTAGCAAGTCTCCAACTTTTGGTCAATGGCATGGTGTTGAGTTAAGCGGTGAAAATCATCGTCAATTTTGGGTGCCAGCGGGTTTTGCACATGGATTTTTAGTCTTGTCTGAAACGGCTGATTTTCTCTACAAAACCACCGATTATTACGCCCCTGAATTTGAACGATGTGTTCGCTTTGATGACAGTGAAATCGGCATTATATGGCCTTTTGAAGGCGAGCCTGTTTTATCTCCAAAAGATCAGCAAGGTCTTTCTTTACAAGATGCGCAGGCATTTGAATGAAAATCTTATTACTGGGCAAAAATGGGCAAGTTGGCTGGGAGTTAGCGCGGGCTATGTTGCCGTTAGGTGAGGTCATTGCCCTTGATCGCCAGCAAATGGATTTTGTCAATCTTGAAGCATTGCGCCTGACGATTCATGCTATTCATCCCGATTTAATTGTCAATGCGGCTGCTTATACAGCGGTTGATAAAGCGGAAAGTGAACAAGAAAATACATTTTTATGCAATGCCACAGCCGTTGATGCCATTGCGCAAGAAGCTAAAAAAATAGGTGCTTTGCTAATTCATTATTCCACTGACTATATTTTTGATGGTACTAAAAATTCGCCTTACCTTGAAAATGATGTCGTCAATCCTTTGAATGTTTACGGCAAAAGTAAATTGGCAGGTGAAAACGCTATTATTGCCAGTGGCGTCGATTATTTGATTTTGCGTACAACGTGGGTATTTGCGGCACGAGGGCAGAATTTCTTGAAAAGTATATTACGTCTTGCTGCAGAGCGAGATACGTTAAATATTGTTGCTGATCAAATAGGTGCACCCACATGGGCGCGAGTGATTGCGCAAACAACAGCGCATATTATCCAGCAAGTGAAACAGGAGCGTGAGAATAAACTATTTGTTTCAGGTGTGTTTCATCTCACTAGTGCAGGTGACACATCATGGCATGGATTTGCTCAAAAAATTGTTGAATTGGCATCGCCGCATTGCCAGCTAAAAACACACGTTATCTCACCTATTCCAACGTCACAGTATCCAACACCTGCGAAACGGCCATTAAATTCGCGTCTTTGCACGGACAAATTAACACAGCGTTTTGGCGTAGTCATGCCAACGTGGGAAACGTCACTTAAACTTTGTATGGAAGAATTGTTTTGAAAATTTTTATTACCGGTGGAGCAGGTTTTATTGGTTCGGCCTTGATTCGCTATTTAATCAACGAAACCTCGCATAGTGTAGTCAATGTTGATAAGTTAACTTACGCAGGAAATCTAGAATCACTTGCGTCTATTTCAGATAATTCGCGTTATGTGTTTGAGCGAGTCGATATTTGTGATGCACAGGCGCTAACGCACCTTTTTAACATACATTCTCCTGATGCGGTGATGCACTTAGCTGCGGAGTCTCACGTGGATCGCTCTATTGATAAACCTGCAGCATTTATTGAAACCAATATTGTTGGGACATACACGTTGCTTGAGGCGGCGCGGCAGTATTGGGCGCAACTTGAGAGTGATAAAAAACAGGCTTTTCGTTTTCATCATATTTCAACGGATGAAGTATTTGGTGATTTACATGGCACATCGGATTTGTTCACCGAAACGACGTCTTATGCGCCAAGTTCACCGTATTCTGCATCAAAAGCGAGTTCAGATCACCTTGTTCGTGCATGGCAGCGTACTTTTGGGTTGCCTGTGATTGTCACGAATTGCTCAAATAATTATGGTCATTATCAGTTCCCTGAAAAATTAATTCCCGTGGTGATTTTAAACGCGATTGCAGGTAAGCCATTGCCTGTATATGGCAATGGACAGCAAATTCGTGACTGGCTTTATGTTGACGACCATGCTCGTGCATTACTCACTGTATTAGAGCGTGGTGCGATTGGTGAAACCTACAATATTGGCGGACATAATGAAAAAACAAATCTGACAGTCGTTCAGACAATTTGCGCTATTCTTGATGAGTTAAAACCTGAAAAGCCTAAGGATGTAGTGCATTATGCTGATTTAATCACGTATGTAACAGATCGCCCTGGACACGATTTACGCTACGCCATTGACGCGAGCAAAATTGCCCGCGAATTGCAATGGACACCACTTGAAACATTTGAAACGGGGTTACGTAAAACCGTTCAATGGTATTTAGATAATCTTGTGTGGTGTGAACATATTCAAGATGGGAGTTATTTATCGTCTACGCTGCAAAATGAATCTTAGCAAGTATTGGAAGATGATCTGACATGCGTTGCCCATTTTTAAGTGGGCGGTGATCTATAAACCAATCATCCGCATGTGCTTTGCAAGGACCACCAGTAAAAATGTGGTCAGACAGACTATTGGGATGTGATTGAATGTCAACTGTTTGATGGTTGATTAAATCAAAGGTATTTTGTAAATAGGGCATATTATTATCGTCGCCCACTAAGTGACGATAACGCTTATCTTGAGCGGTCGTATTGAAATCACCAGTAACAACCATTGGAATATCTTTTGCTAAAGCGACAATGCGATCGTTAAATAATAAAGCGCTTGGGTCTTTATTGACGCCTGAGTTATCAAAATGTGTATTCACAAACATAAAGCTAAAATTAGTAGATTTTTCTTTTAAGATGGCCCAATTGACGTAACGAAATACTGACAAAGTACGAAATCCAAAACTCATGGGTAAATTGGGTTTGGTGCTTAACCATAGTTGCCCTTTATCAATAAAATCAAACTTATGCTTATTAAAAGCGAGCGCTGCATCACCGTATTGAAAACCACCCATGTGATATGTGACTAAGCTATAGTTTTCGCTTGAAAGAATCGTTGAAATATCATTGTCTGTATGTGTTTCTTGAAATCCAATTAAATCTGGCGAATAGTCTGTTATTCGTTCACGAATTTCTGGTGCGCGAATTGACCATGGCAGAGCGCCTCCCGTACTTTTATGATTAAAACGTGCGGCCATTTCTTCAATTAATTGGGAGCCATATTCCACGTTGTAGGTAAGTACTTTTAAATCGCCACTTGAACAAGTTGCTTTCGAATTAATTTGAACTGGAACTTTTAGTGTTTCGGGGGTTATTTCATGGGCAAAACCTTTGTCAGTGAAGGCCCACATATACTGTATGGATTGATAACGAATTAATAAAATTGAAATCACATAAAGAGTGACTGACATAATTAAAACGGTATTTAATAGTTTTAAACGATGATGGGTAAATACGTGCATAACGCTTTCCTAGAATTTTATAAACGGTGTTTGTTTTGCCAGTTCAAAGGGCAAAAAAACATATTTAATACATTCTATATGGCGTTGATGACGTCTTTATTTCAAGATGGTTTGATTGTGGATATTTTAAGAAATAGGCTTAAATTTAAGGCTGATTGTTTTCATTTTGTAGTAATACGTTTAATTTACCCGCTTGATTAAGCGCATTTAAATCGTCAAAGCCACCAACGTGAAAGTCGCCAATATAAATTTGTGGTACGGTGCGACGGCGAGTTCTTGTGATCATTTCCTCACGCATTCCGGCTTGTTCATCCACATTGATTTCAGTATAGATGACATTTTTACTGTCCAGTAATCGTTTTGCCATGACGCAATAACCGCAGCGGTGTGCAGTATAAATTAAAATTTTAGGCATGCTTATTTTCTCACGTCTTAAAACAAATGTTTAACGGCGTCACGTTCTTGTTTTAGCTCGTCTTCAGTCACGCGCATACGATGACGACTAAATTCATTGATACTTAAGCCTTGAACAATTTGAATTTCGCCGTCTTCAACGGTAACAGGAAAAGAATACATGAGGCCTTTTTCAATATCATAACTACCATCTGAGAGAACGCCCATACTCACCCAGTCATTATCAGGTGTTCCAAGTGCCCACGCCCGCATTTGATCGAGCGCCGCATTTGCCGCAGAGCCTGCGCTGGATTGACCACGTGCTTTAATCACTGCTTCACCGCGCTCTTGAACAGTTGGGATGAAATTATTAACAAACCAATTATCATCTACAAGCGAGAGTGCATCTTGTCCACGAACGGTTGCATAATGCAGATCAGGATACTGTGTACCGGAATGATTACCCCATACAGTCATGTTTTTAATATCTGTTGTGAGTACGCCGCATTTTTCGGCCAGTTGGCTAATCGCGCGATTATGGTCTAGACGACTCATTGATGAAAAATTAGTTGGCGATAAATCAGGCGCATTTTTTAGAGCAATCAGTGCGTTTGTGTTCGCAGGATTACCTGTCACTAAGACTTTGACATTACGATTTGCAACGGCATTAAGCGCTTTGCCTTGCGTTGAAAAAATTTCAGCATTTACTTTGAGTAAGTCTTTTCTTGCCATGCCTAGTGTTCGGGGGCGGGCACCAATTAAAAAGGCATGATCAATATTTTTGAAGGCAACAAAAGGATCATCGGTCATTATAATGTCGCGCACAATTGGACTTGCGCAATCGTTTAATTCCATGACAACACCCTCTAATGCAGGCATGGCACTGGGTACTTCAAGTAAATGCAAGACAATGGGCTGATCCTTACCAAAAGAATGCCCAGCCGCTAAACGAAACAGTAGCGAATAACTTATTTGTCCAGCTGCTCCAGTGACAGCAATATGAAGAGGTGCTTTCATTTTTTTATCTTTCCTTTGAAACAACGCAACGGGTGTTATCTAAAAAATAGTGAATTTATGAGCGAATCTAAAAAAAATCGCATTTTATTTCTACCATCGTACCATTCATGAGCTTGTAAAAACAGGTTCAACATGACAGTTTGCCATGTTTTATCGGTTATAATGAAGCGAATACCAATCTTTAAATTTAATCAAAACGAGTCTTTCATGAAAAAATTGTTATTTCAATTCGACACGGATGCGCATCCTTCTGCTTTTGATATTGTTGTCGCTTACGATGGCGGCGCAGATCATGTGATCAGTTACGCCGGATTAACACCAGATACGATTGCCGCGCTTGTTGACGGCACAATTTTCACTCGAGCCCCTAAAGATAAAAAATATACCGCTATTTTTGTAGGTGGAAGTGATATGGCCGCAGGTGAAGCTGTATTTGCCGCAGTGAGAAATCATTTTTTTCCGGGATTTCAAGTTTCGGTCATGCTCGACAGTAATGGGAGTAATACAACTGCAGCGGCCTGCGTGGCAAAATTAGCATCAAGTGGCACGCTTAAAGATAAAAAGGCCGTTGTTTTAGCTGGTACAGGCCCTGTTGGACAACGTGCGGCTGCCATGCTTGCGTTAGAGGGTGCTCAGGTGACGATTACATCACGCCAATTATGGGCTGCGGAAAAAGTCTGTGAGGCTATGCAACATCGATTCAATGTCACTATTCACGCAAAAGCGGCGGCTGATTTAGATGCGCGTGCTCATGCTATTGAACATGCCAATATTGTTGTTGCCACAGGTGCAACAGGTGTTGAGCTTTTAAAACCTGAGCATTGGCAATATAACTCACATTTAGAATTACTCGCTGACGCGAATGCAACCCCTCCATTGGGAATTGGCGGCATTGATATGATGGATAAAGGTGAGTTACGTCATGGTAAAGTTGTGTGGGGGGCGATTGGTTTTGGTGCGTTGAAACTAGCCTTGCACCGCGCCTGTATTACGCAATTATTTGAAGATAATAAGCAGGTTTTTGATGCTGAAAATATTTTTGATTTAGCGAAAAAAATGGCATGAATAACGCTGAATTGCGTCAACACGCGCTGGGTATTTTTCAAGCAGGTATCGCGGCAGCTAATCCCTATTTAGCGGTTAAACGCCATTTTGAAACGTCACCTATGTCGTTTTCAAATTATCATAAAATACACATCATTGCTTTTGGTAAGGCGGCATGTGCTATGACTAATGCGGCGCAAGAAATTATTCCAGCAGCATTACTTGGCGATGCGCTTGTAGTGACCAATTACGAAAATGTAAGCGCAGTAAATAATGTTGAAGTGATTGGCGCGTCACATCCTTTGCCAGATAAGCAAGGCTTTGAAGCGGCAAGAAGGATTCTTGCTTTGGCTGAAAATGCCAAAAAAGATGAATTAGTACTCGTCTTGATCAGTGGCGGTGGATCAGCGTTAATACCCTATCCAGTCGCAGGTGTTACCCTTGAGGAAAAAATAATCACTACCAATTTGTTATTGTCTTGTGGCGCAACCATTCACGAAATGAATTGTGTTCGCAAGCATTTATCGCAAATTAAGGGTGGGGGATTAGTTAGTTTTCTGGCTCCTGCAACTGGTTACACTTTAATTTTATCGGATGTGCTAGACGATGATTTAAGCGTGATTGCAAGCGGAACAACAGTGGGTGATAACACGACATTTGCAGATGCAATCCGTGTTTTAAAAAGTAAAGACATTTGGCATTTACTCCCTGAATCAGTCAAATTGCATTTAACGAAGGGCGAGCAAGGTGTCATTGCGGAAACACCTAAGATAAATGACCCTATTTTTGATGACGTCACTAATGACTTAATAGGGAGTAATATGGTGAGTGTCAACGCCATGCAAGAGGCTGCGCAATCACTTAAATATCAAGTTATTTTGTATCAACATCCTTTATGTGGTGAAGCACGTCAAATTGCAGAGCAGTGGGTGCATTGGTTAAAAAATCAAATGCTTCATTATGTGGAAAATTCATCTGTAAAACGGATTGCGTTTTTAACCGGTGGCGAAACAACAGTTACTTTGCGTGGTAGTGGCCGTGGTGGACGTAATCAAGAAATGGCACTGGCTTTTGCGATGTCAGCAGAAGAACAAAAATTGGATGGAAAATGGATTTTTCTTAGCGGCGGCAGTGATGGTATTGACGGTACAAGTCCTGCTGCAGGTGGAATTGTTGATGCTAAGACACTTCTTCGTATTCGCACTATGCAGTTAAGTCCGGAGGAATTACTTGAAGATAATAATTCTTATTGTGCACTTAAAGCAGCTGGGGATTTACTATTAACGGGCGCAACTGGGACAAACGTAGCAGATTTACAGATTTTATTGTTTGAATTAGACGCGTAAAATGCCGTCTTATATAGATATTCTTGATTACATTTTGATTAAAGCGGTGATAAAAGCATTATGACTACACAAAAAATTGGCTTTATTGGTGGCGGTAATATGGCAAGTAGCTTACTTAACGGCTTAATTGCCAGTGGCCATCCACCTAAACAAATTTGGGTTTCAGATACCAATCCTGATGCGCTTGCTTACTTATCTCAGCAATTTGATGTCAATACGTCTAGCGATAATAATGAGCTTGCTCGCTTAGTTGATGTTGTTGTATTAGCCGTTAAGCCGCAAATTTTAAAAGGTGTCTCGCAACATATTGCAGAGACCATTGAAGAACGTAGGCCATTAGTGGTTTCTATTGCAGCAGGTGTGTCACAAGCCAGTTTAAGCGCATGGTTAGGTGAGAATGTTGCCATTGTTCGTTGCATGCCAAATACCCCCGCTTTAGTGCTTACTGGGGCAACTGGTCTTCATGCTAATATGAATGTATCGGATCCGCAGCGAGATCTGGCTGAAAACATTTTACGTGCGGTAGGAATTGCTTTATGGGTACAGACTGAAAGCGAACTTGATGCAGTAACAGCAGTTTCTGGAAGCGGTCCAGCGTATTTTTTTCTCCTTATGGAAGTAATGGAAAAAACAGCTATCGAATTAGGACTCAATGCCGAAACGGCGCAGTTATTAGTTCAACAAACAGCACTCGGTGCAGCAAAAATTGCACTCGAATCGCAGGAGTCACCACAAATATTGCGTCAACGTGTTACATCGCCTAATGGCACCACGCAAAAAGCCATCGAAACTTTCCAAGAAGGAGGTTTTGAAGCGCTTGTGTCAAAAGCACTCCATGCCGCGCGTGATCGCTCGGTTGAACTTTCAAAACAAGAAGTGTGAATAGTATGGGAATGAATTACTTTACCAATCCAGTCGTTTTTATTTTAGACAGTGTTTTCTCGTTTTACATTATCGCTGTATTTTTGCGATTTTTACTGCAATGGTGCCGTGCAGATTTTCGCAATCCAATTTCAAAATTTTTAATTACAATCACGCATCCGCCATTAAAAATACTACGTCGTTTTATACCGGCGATTGGCAATATTGATACAGCTTCTTTGGTTTTAGTTTTTGTATTGCAGTTGCTCGCTGATGTGACATTAGGTTATGTGCAAGGGACTATGTCATTTAGTGCATTTAACATTGGCGGCCTAATTTTAACCGTTTTTGCACAATTGATTGCCTTGCTTTTACATGTACTTTTTTACGCTGTTTTTGCACGGGCACTCCTAAGTTGGTTTGATCAGGGCGGATACAATGATATTTCACGTCTGCTTTACAGTTTAACCGAGCCGATGTTGCGCATTTTCCGCGCGATGCTACCCAATTTAGGCGGACTGGATTTATCGATCGTTTTAGCGTTAATGGGTTTGCAACTGGCTGAAATGTTACTTTTGCCACCACTTTATCAATTGGCCAGTTTGATTGGTTAATGACGACAGGTTATCAGTGGCAGGAATCGGGAAATGTGCTTATTTTAAGTTTGCACGTTCAACCCAAAGCCAGTAAAGATGAATGGGTGGGGCTCCATGGTGAGCGATTAAAATTGCGTATTAAAGCCCCTCCCGTTGATGGTAAAGCGAATCAATATTTACTGAAGTTTATTGCTGGTGAATTTGGTGTAAAGCAATCAGCCTGTTCACTACTAACTGGTGAAAGCGGCCGTGATAAACGGGTAGCCATAAAAGAGCCGCTTGAATTTCCAGCGTGTTTAAATATTCAATAAACAGTTTCTCAATTCTTATTTATTCCCCATAAAAGGGGATTTTTTATTTTTACAATATGAAAAAAAGCGATTTTAATTATTTTTTACCCGAAAACTTGATTGCACAAGCGCCACTGCCGCAACGAACTGCGAGTCGTTTGCTTATGCTGAATCGTCAAACAGGGGATATTCAAGATGGTCATTTTACAGATTTTATTGATTTAATTTCGCCCAATGATTTATTGGTTTTTAATAATACAAAGGTGATTGCTGCGAGATTATTCGGTGCAAAATCAACAGGCGGTAAAATCGAAATATTAATTGAGCGAGTATTAAATGATAAACAAGCCCTGGCGCATATTCGGTCAAGCAAATCACCTAAAGCGGGTGCCATTATCGCTTTAGATAAAGATTACTCTTGTGAAGTGCTTGGAAGAGAAGAGGATTTGTTTCATGTATCGTTTAATGGTGAAAAATCGGTATTGGATATTCTTGCTGAGATTGGTCATATTCCACTGCCACCCTATATTCAACGCGCGGATGAAGAAAGTGATTTAACACGCTATCAAACTGTTTTTGCTGTGCAATCGGGCGCAGTAGCCGCTCCAACGGCGGGTTTGCATTTCGATGAAGACGTCTTGGAGAAAATCGCGGCCAAAGGTATCGAGCGTTTATTTGTGACGCTACATGTAGGGAGCGGGACTTTTCAACCCGTTCGTGTTGAGAATCTGTCTGAGCATTTAATGCACAAAGAGTATTTTTCTGTTTCGCAAGAAACCGTTGATGCGGTGAATGCAACGCGAAAACGAGGAGGTCGCGTCATTGCTATTGGGACAACAGCGGTTCGTGCACTGGAATCAGCTTCTCGCTCAGGAACCCTACAAGCAAGCAGTGGCGACACGAATTTATTTATTGTACCTGGCTATGAATTTAAATCGGTCGACGCCATGTTGACGAACTTTCATTTGCCCGAATCTACTTTACTTATGCTTATATCCGCTTTCTCAACATATGATAATGTGATGAGTGCTTATCAGCACGCCATCGAAAAACAGTATCGATTCTTTAGTTATGGTGATGCTATGACTATTGGTTTATAAATTACTATTTCTCAGTGAACAACATGAAATAAATATGTTATAGTACATCGTAATGAGAATGATTATTAATTAGAAAATCAATTCTTGATGTAATTAGCTTTTTATAGGTGAATTCATGTCCACAAGTTTAAAAAATCTTGCTGTTGGCGATACGGGAATTATTGTGGGTTTTGATACAGCAGGCAAAGCTTATCGTAAACGATTGCTTGCGATGGGGCTCACCCGGGGAACAGAATTTAAAATTACGCGGTTTGCACCATTAGGTGATCCTATTGAAATTAAATTACGTGGTTTTTCGCTCACATTGCGGAAAGATGAGGCGGCGTTTGTCTTAACGGAATTAGTGCAATGAAAAATACGTTTGTCGTCGGTATTGTAGGCAATCCTAATTGTGGAAAAACGACGCTATTTAACGTACTGACTGGCTCAAAGCAATATGTTGGTAATTGGGCAGGTGTGACGGTTGAGAAAAAAACGGGTGAATATACGTTTGGGGGCAAACAAGTTCAGTGCATTGATTTACCAGGAACCTATTCGCTTGAATCGTCAGACGATCAAGTATCATTGGATGAAAAAATTGCCCGTGATTATGTTGCGACAGGCGAAGCCGATTTAATTATCAATATTGTTGATGCATCCAATATTGAGCGGAATTTATATTTAACATCGCAGCTCATTGAAATGCGCGTGCCGATGATACTTGTGTTAAATATGATGGATGCCGTTAAACGACGGGGTATCAAAATTGACATTGATGCTATGTCAGCACAATTAGGCTGTCCTGTCATTGCGATTTCAGCAGCAACAAAGCAAGGTATTTCTGCGCTAAAAACAGCGATTAATCAATCTGCTGTTCATCAAGTTATTCCAACTATTACGATTCCCTATATTGTGCAGCTCGAAAATACTATCGCACAGCTGCAACCAAAATTAAGTGTCATTGCGCAACAATATCCCTGTGATGCACGATGGCTAACGTTACGTTTGCTTGAAAATGATACGCTTGCGCAACGTATAGCAGGCGTTGAATTTTGCAAGCTTGCTACGCAGTTTCAACAACAAATTGAAGATGAAACCGATGATGAAATTGATATTCTTGCCGCTGACGGGCGTTATGAGTTTGTTAATCAATTGGTCAAACAAGTCGTTTGTAAACTCAATGAAGTGAGTCGCCATAACAGTGAAAAGATAGATCGGATTGTACTGAATCGTTTTTTAGGCATACCGATTTTTTTACTTGTGATGTATGTCATGTTTTTATTTACGATTAACATTGGTAGTGCTTTTGTTGATTTTTTTGAGCAAGTGGTGGGTGCGTTTCTCATTGATGGTTTAGGTGCTTGGCTAAATGCGGTTAATTGTCCAAGTTGGCTAAATGTTGTGCTCACGCAAGGCGTTGGTAGCGGTGTGCAAGTTGTGGCGACCTTCATTCCTATAGTTGGATTTTTATTTTTATTTCTTTCTATGCTTGAAGATTCAGGATATATGGCGCGTGCGGCCTTTGTCATGGATCGTTTTATGCGTTTTTTAGGGCTGCCCGGTAAAGCGTTTGTGCCCATGATTGTAGGTTTTGGATGTAATGTGCCGGCGATTATGGCGACGCGTACACTTGAAAATCCACGTGACCGCATTTTAACCAATTTAATGAATCCGTTTATGTCGTGTGGTGCACGTTTACCTGTTTATGCTTTGTTTGCTGCCGCATTTTTCCCCATTAACGGTCAAAACATTGTATTTGGACTGTATCTGCTTGGAATTGGCGTGGCTGTTTTAACTGGGCTAATTATGAGGCATACACTTTTTAAAGGCGAAACGACGCCTTTTATTATGGAATTGCCTACGTATCATTTGCCCACGGTGCAAGGCATATTTATTCGCACAGGTGATCGCCTAAAATCTTTCATTTTAAACGCGGGCAGAGTTATTGTCCCGATGGTGCTTATTTTAAATTTTCTTAACGCGCTAGGAACGGATGGCAGTTTTGGGCGTGAAAATACCAATCAATCCGTATTGAGTCACATAGGACGCAGTTTAACGTTTGTATTTGAACCGATGGGAATTCGTGAAGATAATTGGGTGGCAACTGTGGGGATTTTTACAGGTGTTTTGGCGAAAGAGGCTGTAGTAGGGACCCTTGATGCGCTCTATGGCCAATTAGACATGCCCTTGGAAGTAGTTGAAAAACCGCCTTTCGATTTAGGGGAGAGTTTAAAACAAGCGGCGTTAACGATTCCCCAAAATTTATGTGATGTGACCAATCGACTTTTAGATCCACTCGGATTAAATATTGGTGCATTAAATGACGAGCAAACTGCGGCAAGCAAACAAAATGTCAACACTGCAACTTTTAAGGCCATGCAGCATAGTTTTGATGGTCAGGCAGGGGCATTTGCCTATTTATTATTTATTTTACTTTACTCGCCATGTGTTGCCGCAACGGCAGCGATTTATAGAGAAACTTCAGCTGCATGGGCTACATTTACGGCTATTTGGACAACCAGCTTAGCGTATTTCACAGCGACACTTTTTTATCAAATTGCCACGTTTGAATCTCATCCCGAAAACACCCTATTATGGGTTTTAACGCTAGGAGGCATTTTCTTGTTGGTGATTTTAATTTTGTGGCAAAAAGGGCGGCATGAGGCGCAAATAGCATGATTCTCTCTGATGTTCGGCAACATATAAAAATTCATCGTAGCGTAACACTGCGCGATTTAATGATCCGTTTTGACGTGGATGCGGATGCGTTGCGCGGCATGCTTTCCCTTCTAGTTGATAAAGGTAAAGTGGCTAAAAAATCCGCAACGAACGAATGTGGCACGGGGTGTTGTAAATGCGACAGTGCACTGGTTGAAATCTATGAATGGCGTAATTCTGAAAATTCCAGTCAATGAAATGAATAGACTAATGGTAAGATAACGATCAATTTTATTGGCAAATTTTTGTCGATTTTGATATTAATACGAGCCCTTTAATAGATGTCACATTTTCTTGTTACGCGCTTTTTCTTGAAACCTATTTTATTGAGTTATATTTTTTCTGCTGGCGTATCCTTTAATTTGGTAGCGCATGCAGAAGATATTTTTTTTTCAGCGTCCACTGTTAGTCAAGAAATCAATACTATTCTCACGACAAAAAAAAATCCTTTACTGACACGCTTTAATTTTGAATATCGTGCCGAAGATGTTGAATCGCTCTATAAAAATAACAATAATGAACTGCTTTGGTTAAATAATGCGCAAACTGAAAAAAATGTAGGGGAGGTTTTGGCTATTTTATCGAATGCGGCTGCAGAAGGATTAAATCCTGAAGATTATTCACTGAGTCTATTAAAACAAAAATTTCCACTGATTCTGTTGCATCAACAAGATTCACCTTCGGATTTGGCGGCATACGATACAGCGGTCACTATTTCATTAGTACGTTTTTTACATGATGTTCATTATGGACGCGTTTCACCGCATAGTTTAAATTTTAGTATCAAACTACGCACACAAAAAACACTGAATTTGCCTGAGATAATTAAATCAGCCATCGCGTCAGGGAGTATTTTGCAACTTGTTTCAAATGCAGAACCTAAGTTACAGCAATATCAGCAACTACGCTCAGCTTTAGCCACTTATCGTGAATTAGTCGTAAATACACAAACTGGGCATGATAAAAAAAATAAACTATACAATTTGCAGAACCGGATTATAAAAATCTCGTTAGCCATGGAGCGATTGCGTTGGTTACCTGAAATGAATTCGGGAAAATCGATTATTGTCAATATCCCTGCTTTTCAATTATGGGGGGTAGATAGTGATAATAATCAATCCGTTAACTTGAAAGTAGTGGTTGGCAAAGCGCAAAAAAATCAAACCCCTGTGTTGATGGCGGAAATGCGCTATATTGAATTTATGCCTTATTGGAATGTGCCGCCGAGTATTTTTCAAAAAGAAATTTGGCCCAAGTTATCTGCTAATCCAAATTATTTAGTGGGTCAGAACATGGAAGTCGTTTCGCTTAAAAATGGCAAAATGCGTATTCGTCAGCGTCCTGGTGGTAAAAATGCACTGGGGAAACTAAAATTTATTTTCCCGAATCCTTATGGTGTTTATTTACACGATACGCCATCAAAATCTCTGTTTAGTCGTTCAAGACGTGATTTTAGCCACGGGTGTGTTCGTGTTCAACATCCTGATGAACTAGCACGGTTTGTACTTGGGATGCAGGAGGGATGGACGCAAGAGCGTATTGCGAATAACTTGGATAGTAGTGTGCATCATCAAACGAGTTTGAAAACAGTCATTCCGGTATTATTTTTCTATAGTACCGCTTTTTATGAAAAAAAGGATGTATTGGCTTTTTATGATGATATTTACGGTTATGATGCGCCATTATTAATGGCACTAGGTAAAGTGGGTGATGCACCGGATAGCGCTTTTATTGCAGCGCCAGTGCCTGAAAAATTTAATGAGCCTTTGAGCACACCCACACTTGAACCCGATGACAGCCAGCTTTTTTCAGAGCCATCGACAACTCTTGAACCGTTGAGCCCGTAGTCATCACATCATCAATGATAGCAATATGCTTTGCTTGAAGTGTGGCACGAACTGAAAACGCATTTTTTATATTTTCAGATCGTGCATACCCACTTAACCCTACTTGATGTTCTGTGTCACGTTCACGAACGCAACTTGTTGTATCAAGTGGGATATTCAGTAATTTAGACACTATTTTTGCAATTTCAATGGATTGGTTAAACCCACGTTCTCGATAGCGATTCTTATGAAGTGGGATGGGAATAATACAATCTGGGCGTTCCGCTGCCTTTTTGACGTAATTCGCGAGAAGCGACCCTAGTAAACGCGCACTAGGAGAGTGATGACGGAATTTAAGATTCAAAATTAAGTGTCGAATAGCTTGTGAATGCGCAAAAGGAGCAAATGTTTCATCAAATGCAGGTGGATTGAGTGTACACACAGGGCAAAGTCCTGTAGCTACACCGGGCGCTTCAAAATCACTGGCACAGCGGTAGCAGCGAGGAGAATTAGGTATTAAATCGCCAAAGCATGCAGCGCATAAATCGTTATTTTTGTCACCTTTATCACCACATAAAATACAGGTGGGTGGAAGTAGATAATTAAAATAATTTTGGTTTATTTTCATAAATAATGTTAAAAAATAGAAAATTGAGCTATTTTTGATTAATGGAATTTTAAAATAGCATTCCTAAAAGTATACGTTAACTCTTGAGTATTTAGCATGAAACATAAAGCAGTTATTTCTTTTTCCGTTTTATTTTTACTGGGCTCGACAAATGCATGGTCTGAAGCGGTGCCAGTTCAAATTAATGACACGTACACAAAAGTCTGTAACAGTGGTCAACTGGCTGGGAAAGGTGCATGCGCAGCAGATCCAGTTTTAGGGACCAATTTAAATCAATGGGGTTGTACACGCGATAATAAAACCAAATTGATTTGGGAAATCAAAAACGATTATAACGGTTTACGCGATAAAGATTGGACTTATACGTGGTATGAACCTGATATGAGTCAAAATTCCGGGTATCCGGGTTCAAAGAATGGTGGTGAATGTATTGGCAGTGAATGTGATACTTATGCCTACATTGAATTAACGAATAAAAAAACGATGTGTGGTGCTTCTAATTGGCGACTTCCAACAAAAGAAGAATTGGCTAGCCTTATTTATTGTTCGGATGATATCTATGAGCCCATTCAAAATACAGGTGATGGAGGCTTTATTTGCCCTAGCAATGCGGGTCAGACTAAAGTTAAACAACCCACCATCAATACAGTCTATTTTCCAAATACAGTATCTAATTGGTTTTGGACATCCTCTCCAAGTGAGGGTTTCAATAGTTACGCGTGGTATGTTTCAACAGGCGTTGGAAAAGGTTATGGTACAAACGGAAAATATGGCAGTAATAGTGTGCGACTTGTGCGCAACGAAGAATAATAATATCGATTTTATTTAGGAGTTTTATTTTAATGTTAGATTCAATCGCAACTCAGATTCGTCACGATTGGCAAAGTGATGAGGTTTTAGCGTTGTATGCGCTGCCATTTAACGATTTGTTATTTAAGGCACAATCTATCCATCGCGCAAATTTTAATCCTAATGAAGTGCAAATTAGCAGTTTACTTAGCATTAAAACAGGGTCGTGCTCTGAAGACTGTGGCTATTGCCCACAAAGTGCACGTTATGATTCAGGCGTTAAGTCTGAAGCACTTATGCCAGTTGATGAGGTATTAAAGGCGGCGCAACTAGCTCAATCTCAAGGCGCAACTCGCTTTTGCATGGGCGCTGCTTGGCGCAAACCTAAAGATAGCGATATTGAACGTGTCGTTGAAATGGTACAGGGCGTAAAATCCCTTGGAATGGAAACTTGTGTAACACTTGGCATGTTAACGGATACACAAACGACACGATTAAAAGAAGGGGGGCTTGACTATTACAATCATAATTTAGATACGTCAGAGGAATATTACGCTGAAGTGATTACCACTCGCACCTACCAAGATCGCTTAGATACGCTTGAGCGCGTTCGTAACTCAGGCATTAATGTATGTTGTGGAGGAATTGTGGGTATGGGAGAAAGTGATTTAGATCGCGCCAATCTCTTAATACAACTTGCCAATATGCCTAAACATCCAGAGAGTGTGCCTGTCAATATGCTCGTTCAAGTAGAAGGAACACCGCTTATGGGCACAGAGCAACTTGATCCACTTATGTTTATTCGCACGATTGCAGTAGCTAAAGTCATGATGCCTAGGTCACGCGTTCGTTTATCGGCAGGTCGCAATACGATGAGCGATGAAATGCAGGCATTGTGTTTCTTTGCCGGCGCTAATTCAATATTTTATGGCGATAAATTACTTACCACCGATAATCCAATGACAAATCACGACTTGGCTTTATTTGATCGCTTGGGCTTAAAGTCAGCGGGCTCAAGCAATCAAATAGAAGTACATTAATCAATTGTGGGGGGCGTTAGTTTCTTCTTCTTGCTCATCTGGGTTAGAGAAGAAACTAATTCCAATCTTTGTCCCAATTTTAACATCGTTATTTTGAGTTAATTCATAGGGGCGAGTTAGGAGATTTAACAGTTCGTTAGCAACGTTATCCGCATTATCTGGTGACTGAATATCCTCTAAAAGCACCATGAATTTATCGTCTGTGACAGGTAAAACAACATCGTTATCACGCAATCGAAGTCTCAATCGCTCCCCAATTTGTCGCAATAATTCCTCGCTGTCACTAAATGAATTGGTGTTCATCGCATTGAATTCATCCAAATCCAAGTCTAACTCTAATATAGCTGCTTTTTTCGTATTTTCTCGTCGCTCTAAATTAAAGCGACGTTGCAAATGTGCGTGATTTGAATCAATGGAAATTGAATCTTCATCAGTTGAAAACAGGTCTTTTTCTTCAGTCATGCTAAATCCATTCCCCTTAAAACTACTAGAGTAGTTATTTACCCAATAGGCCGTTGCGCCCTCTTTCAGCAAGGGTAATTACTTCAGATTGAAGCGCATGGTCAACGTTCAATGATTGCAAACTTTCTTTCAAATGCGTAATCACTATATCGTAATGTAAATCTTCAGGCATGAATTTTAACAAATGACTGTGACTATCGCACAGATATTTTGAACTAAGATGATTTTGTCCAATGATATATCCTAAATAAGCAAAACCTGTTTCAGGAAGTCTTTCCTTGTCTTTGAATCTGGCGAAGGCAGACATAAAAAATTTCGTCAATAAATTTTTGAATTCTGGGGAGTGGGTGTTGTGATTATTTAAAATGGCGTTAACCAATGCTTTTAAGCTGCTACGTTGCGTTTTTTTATCATCGTCGTTAAAAAAACGGCTAACACGGTAGTCATCCGTCATCTTTTCATAGAAGCTGTCAACTATTTTACTAATAGATTCTTCGCCACCTAGGCGGTTATATAAATTTGAGTTACTCATTTTGTCGATTCCTAATTATTGTTTTTATTCGAAGTTAATAACGCTGTTTTTGTACTGAAAATTATCGTCAATATAAGCGATTTTTTAATCAATAATTTCCTACTTATTTTATCGGAAAATAGCAAATAACAATAGAAAATATTCTTTGACGATTTAAAAAATAATTAAAAAAGTTGCGCTTAAGGTGGATTTAATACTTGTTAAGTTAAAATTACGACAACTTAACAACAAATGCTACATTTTTACCATTAAAGTTAAAAATCTTCTTATTCTAATGCTATATATATGAGAAGGTGGTGAAGTTCTTTGATCTTAAATGAAAAAATTCAAAGGCACTTCATAACGTTAAGCCCCGCTATTTTGGGTTTGGCTTATTGAAACCAACGAATAGACCACTTTATGAAAAAATTGATTCCTGTTTTATCGCTTCTGGCATTTGGTAGTTGTGCTGATACAACAACCGTGAATACCTCTGTTGCACCGACTGAAAATAATATTGTCGCAACGCAACAGTCGAATGAAAAACCTTCAGTGACTGCAAAAGAAGTCCCTAAAAAAACAAATGAAATTAATGCTATAAAAAAAGTATCGCATTCCATTTCAACTAAAATACTCGGAAGGCATGGTGTTGCATCCTGGTATGGTGAAGGATTTCACGGCAAAAAAACCGCCACGGGTGAATTATTTGATATGTACGCTATGACAGCCGCTCACAATAGTTTGCCTATTCCCTCTTATGCACAAATTACGAATGTGTCCAATCATCGCACGGTTATTGTTCGCGTAAATGATCGAGGACCTTTCTATGATCACCGTATTTTAGATTTATCGTATTCTGCAGCTAAGCAATTAGGCATGGATGTATCGGGTACTAGTGAAGTTGCGATTCAAACAATTGAGCCTCAGCAAGCACTCATTCAATTGCAAAAGCAAAATCAACCTGTTTATTTGCAGGTAGGCAGTTTTATTAATAGAAAACTTGCCCAAGCGCTACAGCAAAACATTAGCAAACATCAATTACCTGATGCAAAAATTGCTTCATCAAGTCATAAAGGCGCAACTTTATACAAAGTACAGCTTCCCATTGATGCTTCACATAACGTATATGAACTCAGTCATAAATTAGCTAAATTAGGGATAACTGAAACACAATTTGTGACAGAAACCAATTAAATAAAGCAATTGTCATGGTATAATTGCGCTCAGTTTTATTGTGTTTTTTATTCACTGAGCCTATGAACGTCTTTAATTCAATTTTTCGATTTATCTTTTTTTGTACTTTATTTCTCAACGCATTGCACGTAAATGCGCAAGAAATGGAAATTCTAACACCTGCCGCGCCCAAAATTGCAGCGAGTAGTTATATCCTAATGGATTATTCTACGGGAAAAGTGCTGGCTGAAAATAATGCAGATATTAAACTCGCTCCAGCCAGTTTAACCAAAATAATGACAGTTTATGTTGTTTTGCGTGAGGTGAGTGGAGGGCATTTACATCTTAATGATGTTGCTAATGTTAGCCAGAATGCATGGCAAACAGCAGGTTCTCGGATGTTTGTTGAAGTGGGTGATAAAGTTCGCATTGAAGATTTATTAAAAGGCGTTATTATCCAATCAGGAAACGATGCGAGTGTCGCATTGGCTGAGCACGTTGCGGGCAGTGAATCCACGTTTGCTGAAATGATGAATCAACATGCTGCACGTTTAGGCATGCTTAATAGTCATTTTGAAGACAGTAATGGATTGCCAATTGAAAATCATTATACCACCGCGCGTGATCTAGCTATCTTAACCAAAGCGTTAATTGACGAGTTCCCTCAATATTATCCTTGGTTTTCTCAAAAAGAATTTACCTATAATAAAATCACCCAACATAATCGCAATCAACTTTTATCCCGAGATGAAACAGTTGATGGCGTAAAAACGGGTTTCACAGATGATGCTGGCTATTGCCTGGTTGCCTCAGCACTGCGTGAAAATATGCGCCTTATCTCTGTGGTTATGGGCACAAGTAGCGCAAATGCCCGTGCTAATGAAAATCAAAACCTGCTAAATTATGGCTTTCGTTTTTATGAAGGCCATAAACTCTATGAAGCTAAAAAAGCCTTGAGTGAAGTGCGTGTTTGGAAAGGGGCAAGTAAAAATGTGTCAATTGGGTTGGCGAATGATTTAAATTTGACAATTCCACGTCGCCATTACGCTGATTTAAAAGCAGAAATTGTCGTTGATAAAAAGATTAGTGCCCCCATTGCGGAAGGGCAAAAGCTTGGTATTGTAAAAATAACGTTGAAAAATGAAGCCATAATCACTGCAAATTTAGTCGCTTTGCAATCTGTTGAACAAGGTAATATTTTTCAGCGCCTCTACGATAGCATTATGATGATGAGGGAGAAATCAAGTGACACAAAGTAAGACGGTATTCTTAAACGGCGTATATTTGCCGATTGAACAAGCAACGATTTCAGTTATGGATCGCGGTTTTTTATTTGGTGATGGTGTTTATGAGGTGATCCCTGTTTATACCGGCAGTCTATTTCGCCTTGATGGACATTTTGAACGATTAGAAAATAGTTTAGCGCTAACGCAGATAGGAAATCCATATTCTCGCGAGCGCTGGCGTGAGTTAATTATGCCACTGATTGATAATACAAAAGATCAATATATCTATATGCAAATTACACGTGGCGTTGCTGAGAAACGTGATCATGCGTTTCCTATTGGCGTTAAGCCAAGTGTTTTTATGATGTGTAATGATATCCTGCCATTTGAAGCGAAAGTTGCCGGTGTTAAAGCGGTGAGTGTTGAGGATAATCGATGGAGTTTATGTAATATAAAAGCGATCGCATTATTAGGTAATATTCTATTGCGTCAACAAGCTGTCGAGAATAATTGCGCGGAGGCCATCTTAGTGCGTGAAGGATATGTTACTGAAGGAGCAGCAAGTAACGTATTCGCTGTTGTTGATGGGATTTTAATCACGCCACCTAAAAATAATGCCATTCTAGGTGGAATTACGCGTGACGTTATTTTGGAACTTGCAAAAGCGAATCGCATTCCTTATGCAGAAGACATTCTTTCACTTGATGCGCTTAAAACGGCCAGTGAAATATGGTTGGCGAGTTCAACGCGTGAAATTCTGCCAGTCATTGAGCTTGATGGTGATCTCGTAGCCGGTGGTAACGTAGGGAGACTTTGGCAGGCGATGAATGGTTTGTTTCAAAATTATAAAATTGCTTATGCAGAGGAACATCAAAATTCATGAGCGAGCCGATAACAGAAGACACCTTATTTGAATTCCCCTGCCGATTCCCTATCAAGGCAATGGGAAAAAATAGCGGTGATTTGGAGTTGGTCGTTGTTGAGATTGTGAACCGACATGCCCCCGATACGCAGAATCATGAAGTGAATGCAAAACCCAGTAAAGATGGAAATTATCTGTCCGTGACAGTAACCATTGAGGCCTCAAGTAAGAAACAACTCGATGCCATATATCAAGATTTAGTGGATCATCCGCACGTTTTAATGGCACTATAAAACCTACATATTAACGTTGAATTTGGAGAAAAAGAGATGATGTTTTTAATGACTTTTGTCGTCATGCTTGTTGTCATTGCCATTATGGCGGTAGGTGTTATTTTTGGACGCCGCGCAATTAAAGGTTCTTGTGGCGGTGGCATGGACAAAGCTGCTTGTGTTTGTATTGAAAAATGTGACAAACGCAAAAAACTCGATGCGCAGCAAGCGGTAGAAGGGTTAAGCAATCAATCCTAATGAAAGCGCCAAATTCGCAAATATACACTTGGCGCTATATTCTTTCTGTTGTAAAACAACATAAAAAAAAGTTAATTTCAGCCCATTTTATTGCCATTTTGGCCACGATTATCAGTGTGCCAGTCCCGCTTTTGATGCCGCTTTTAGTAGATGAAGTACTGCTTAATAAGCCGGCAATTGTGGTGCAAACCATTAATTCATTCACGCCTGTGGCCTGGCAGTCACCGATGCTATACATTAGTGCGGTATTGGTGCTAACTGTTTTTTTGCGGTTATTTGCGATGATTTTAAACGTGTTGCAATCGCGTCAATTTACATTGATTGCCAAAGACGTGGTATTTCGTATTCGCGCTGAATTAATCGGTCATCTGCAAACCATCTCAATGGCTGAGTACGAAAGTCTTGGCTCAGGAACCGTTAGTACGCATCTAATTAAAGATTTAGACACGATTGATAATTTTCTGGGTACAACGGTTGGGAAATTGTTAGTTGCGACGCTTACGGTTGCAGGCACGGCGCTTATTTTATTGTGGATGAATTGGAAGCTCGGCCTATTTATTTTACTGCTTAATCCCGTTGTCATTTATTTCACGCGTGTCGTTGGCTCAAAAGTAAAGCATCTCAAAGCAAAAGAAAATAATGCGTATGAAATATTTCAACTTTCCTTAACCGAAACACTCGAAGCGATTCATCAAATACGTGCAAGCAATCGTGAACGTCATTATTGCCAACAGTTAATTGATGCTGCTTTTGACGTAAAAACAAATTCTGGTGCATTTGCTTGGCAAAGTGAGGCTGCATCTAGATTGAGTTTTCTTGTTTTTTTATTTGGGTTTGATATTTTTCGCGCCTGCGCCATGTTAATGGTGTTTTACGCCAACTTAACCATTGGTCAAATGCTCGCTGTGTTTGGGTATTTGTGGTTTATGATGGGACCTGTACAAGAGATTTTGAATATTCAATACGCTTTTTACAGCGCAAAAGCGGCATTAAATCGCATTAATAAATTAACGGCACTACGTCAAGAACCTCGATATCCTCATGCTAAAAATCCTTTCTTAAATAAGCAAACAGTTTCTGTTAGCGTTGAAAATCTGCAATTTAGTTATGGTGATAAACGTGTGCTAAACGGCATTCAACTGCATATTAACGCTGGTGAGAAAGTCGCTTTAGTAGGTGCGAGTGGCGGGGGTAAATCAACGCTTATTCAAATTTTAATTGGTTTATATCCTGCTAATTCTGGAAAAATTTATTTTAATGGCGTGCCTATTGAGCAGATAGGGCTTGATGTTGTCCGTGAAAATGTGGTGACCGTTCTACAGCATCCGGTGTTATTTAATGACACTATTTATGCTAATTTGACATTAGGCAAAAAAGCAACGAATGAACAATTATGGCATGCACTTAAAATTGCACAATTAGCGCAAACCATCAAAGATTTACCTGAAGGCTTGCAGACGGTCGTTGGTCGCGGTGGAATGCGTTTGTCGGGTGGTCAGCGTCAACGTTTAGCTATTGCGCGAATGGTAGTTGCTAATCCTAAAGTGGTTATTTTAGACGAAGCCACTTCAGCCTTAGACAGTGAAACTGAATTTAAACTCCATGAAGCGCTGCAAGATTTTTTGAAAAATCGTACGACTATTATTATTGCTCATCGTCTAAGTGCAGTGAAACAAGCTAATCATGTGTATGTATTTGAGCAAGGCGAAATTTGTGAGCAGGGTAAGCATGAAACCTTAATTGAGCAAAAAGGCTTATATTCAAAGCTTTATGGTGATTATCAATAAGAAAGAATTGTGTGGACGATAAGCATTTTTCCGTCCACACAATCAAACAATTTATGCACGTGACATAAATTTGCTGGTTTCTGTATTCACTTTAATGATTTCGCCAGTTTCTAAATATTCAGGTACTTGAATTTCAACACCAGTACTAAGACGAGCCGTTTTCGTTCGGCCACTAGCTGTTGCACCTTTAATGGCAGGTGGTGTTTCAAGAATTTCTAAATTCACTGAACTGGGTAATTCAATGCCTAATACGGCGTCATCAATTAGAAGAGCAATAATACCTTCAAGTCCTTCAGTCAAAAAATCCGTTTGATCTTCTAATTCATCCCGACCTAAGCTGTATTGCGAATAATCTTCAGTATTCATGAAAATGTAATTCTCACCATCAATATAGGAGAATTGCACTTTTGCACGGACTAGATCAACATCTTTGAAGAAATCATCACCTTTGAGCGATTCATCTAATTTTTGACCCGTCTGCAGATTATTGAAGCGAATTTTGTAGAGCGTATTTGCTCCACGCGAGGAGGGGCTTTTAACGTCAACATGTTTGACAATGTGCGGTGCGCCATTGATGTCAATGACCATGCCACGCTTTAAATCACTTGCTTTTGCCATACGGTATGCCCAATCTTACGCCGCAACGGCATTGACTGCCGCAAGTAAGGTAACTAATTCCCCTTTTTTATACAAGTCAATCATAATGTCGCAACCACCAATTAACTCACCGTTGATGTAAAGTTGTGGGAAGGTTGGCCAGTTTGAATAACTTTTTAGGCCTTCACGAATATCGCTGTCTTCAAAAATATTAAAATGATCGAAATCGGCGGCACAGGCGCCTAAGATTTGAACTGCTTGCCCCGAAAAGCCGCATTGTGGAAAATCAGGTGTGCCCTTCATAAATAAAAGGACCTTGTGTTCTTGCAGTAATTGTTCAATACGCGCGGTAATAGTCATGAGAAAATAACTCCAGTTAAGATTAAAATAAAGGTGAATCTTATCAACTTTACTCAAGGTAACGAAATCTTAATTTTTATCCACTTGCTTGCAGTGGAATTGAAACCTATAATTTGAGCTTTTTTTCTTGACAGGCAAAACCGTTATGAATAGTCACATTATGCCAACTTATGCACGGTTGAGCGTCACGTTTGCGCGTGGTGAAGGTGCATGGTTGTGGGATGAAGACGATAAGCGCTATTTAGATGCGCTGTCAGGTATTGCTGTGTGTAATTTAGGTCATGTACACCCCGCGGTTACTGATGCTATTTGTAAACAAAGTGCGCGACTGCTGCACACCTCAAATTTATATCAAATCGCTGCTCAAGAAAAATTAGCCGATAAACTCACTGAAATGAGCGGCATGACCAATGTCTTTTTTAGCAATTCAGGCGCGGAAGCAAACGAAGCCGCTATTAAACTTGCTCGTCGTTTTGGGCATAGTAAAGGCATTGACGTGCCCACTATTATAGTCATGGAAAAAAGTTTTCATGGGCGCACATTAGCTACACTGAGTGCGACAGGAAATGCTAAAATTCAGCAAGGTTTTGCGCCTTTAGTTGATGGGTTTGTTCGCGTTCCTTATAACGATATTGCAGCAATTAAAACAATACTGAGTGAAAATACCTCCATTGCGGCTATTTTAGTTGAGCCTGTGCAAGGTGAGGGCGGGATAAATATTCCTGATGGGGATTATTTAACGCAGATTCGACGTTTGTGCGATGAATACGATATTTTAATGATGCTTGATGAAATTCAAACGGGCATTGGTCGAACAGGAAAATTTCTGGCTTTTCAGTACAACGGCATTTTGCCGGATGTTTGTACGCTAGCTAAAGCCTTAGGTAATGGTGTGCCCATTGGCGCATGTTTGGCGCACGGCAGAGCGGTTGATGTTTTTATTTCTGGTACACATGGATCCACCTTTGGTGGGAATCCACTCGCATGTAGTGCTGCATTAGCTGTTTTAGATACGTTAAGCGAAGGCAATTTAATTGCGCAAGCGGCACAAAAAGGCGATGCTATTGCAAAGGCGTTTAATGATAAATTGAAAGATAATCCACATATTGTAAACATTCGTCATTTAGGTTTAATGATTGGCATTGAGCTTGATCAACCTTGTGGTGGATTAGTCACACGCGCATTAGAGGCAGGATTATTGATTAACGTCACACAAGAAAAAGTGATTCGACTATTACCGCCGATAATTATTGACGCGCAACAAATTAACCAACTCGTTGATACTTTATCAGCGTTGATTCAAGAGCTAACAGCATGAAACCAAGACACTTTATTAGTCTACTCGATTTATCCGGTGACGAATTGCGGCAATTAATTAACCGTGCTATTACTTTAAAGCATATACGTGATCACGATTATCAGCCACTTAAAGGGCAGGTGCTTGGGATGATTTTTGAAAAATCATCTACTCGAACACGGGTGTCGTTTGAAACAGGTATGGCACATTTTGGTGGCCACGCGGTGTTTCTCTCTCCTCGTGATACGCAACTGGGCCGTGGTGAGCCCATTTCGGATAGTGCAAAGGTCATTTCTCGCATGGTGGATTGTGTGATGCTTCGAACGCATGATCATGAAACGGTCACAAAATTTGCAGAACACTCACGCGTTCCCGTTATTAACGGGTTAACGGATAAAGAACATCCCTGTCAGTTGCTGGCTGATATGCAAACTTATTTTGAGCATCGTGGCGATATCGCAGGTAAAACGGTTGCCTGGATTGGTGATGGTAATAATATGTGTCATTCCTATATTCACGCAGCTATGATACTTGGCTTTACACTGCATATTGCAGCGCCTGTAGGCTATTTACCCAGTGCCGACATAGTGGCATTAGCAGCATCTCATGTTCATTTTTTTGATCATTCCATTTCAGCAGCTAAAGGCGCTGATTTAGTGGTTACAGATGTCTGGGCGAGTATGGGGCAAGAAACCGAACAAAAATTGCGTGAAGTGGCTTTTAAAGATTATCAAGTGACAGCGCAAGTGATGGCGGCAGCAAAACCAGATGCGTTATTTATGCACTGCTTACCTGCGCATCGCGGAGAAGAAGTGAGTACTGACGTAATTGATGGTACACAAAGTGTGGTATTTGACGAAGCAGAAAATCGTTTGCATGCACAGAAAGCATTACTCGAATTATTACTTTGCGGTAATGCGAAAATTTCCTTATTAAATGATTAGCGGTGAGCGTGTTATGAAAAAATCTTTTTTATTGCTCTGTTTAGCACTTAGCGGTATTGCCAATGCGCAAAGTGATATTGTTTATGTGGCGGATGATTACAATTTAACTTTGTGGAGTTCACCGAGTTACAGTGGCAAGATTAAGGCACTTCCCACAGGCACACCGTTAACGCTTTTAGGTGAAATGACGCATACGGGTTTTGTCAAAGTTCGTCTAATAGATGGTACGGAAGGCTTCATCAAAGCGAAATATACAAAAAAAGAAGCACCTGAACACGATCGAGATGATATTGCTGCGAGAAATATTGCCGCACTTCAAAGTGAAAGTGCAAAACTGCAATCAGAATTAAAAGCAGCAAAAGAAGTCATCACACCAGGTACGACGCTTGAGCAATCTCTTGCAACAGAGCGTGATAAATTAAGTCGTGAACTTAATGAATTGAAAAAAATATCAGGAAGTGCGGTGCAACTCAAAAATGAACGCGATGAACTGCAAGAGCGTTTTGTGAGTGTTGAGCGCGATCTGCAACAAGTTAAATTAGAAAATCAAGCGCTTCAAGATACCGCAAATCAGGATTGGTTTTTATACGGTGGTATTTTAGCGTTAGTTGGTGTTATTTTAGGCTTTATCTTGCCTAAACTTAGCTGGCGCCGTAAAAACAGCTGGGACATTTATTAACATTCTTAATTTATCAAATCAACATAACTTATAAACATTCTATGACAGACAATCAAAATAATAGCCGTACCTTTTCTTCTTTAGTGGTTGATGGTATGGAGCGTGCACCCAGTCGTGCAATGCTTCACGCTGTGGGTTTTACAAATGCCGATTTTAAAAAACCACAAATTGGTATTGCGTCAACGTGGAGCATGGTGACGCCTTGTAATATGCACATCAATCGTTTAGCAGATGATGCCGCGCGCGGAGTGAATAATGCAAATGGTAAAGCCGTTATTTTTAACACCATTACGATTTCTGATGGCATTTCTATGGGTACTGAGGGCATGAAGTATTCATTGGTATCGCGCGAGGTTATTGCTGATTCAATTGAAACGGTTATTGGTTGTCAAGGTTTTGATGGGGTAGTTGCTATTGGCGGTTGTGATAAAAATATGCCAGGTTGCATGATGGCCATTGCGCGTTTAAATCGTCCAGCTATTTTCGTTTACGGTGGCACGATTTTACCGGGGTGCCATAAAGATAAAAAATTAGATGTTGTGTCTGTCTTTGAAGCGGTAGGTGCACGCGCAAATAATCTCATTGATGATGCGGAGCTTGCTGAAATTGAAGCTAAAGCGATTCCTGGCGCGGGGTCTTGTGGTGGAATGTATACTGCCAATACCATGGCATCAGCAATTGAAGCATTAGGGATGAGTTTACCCAACAGCTCAGCGCAAGCGGCTATATCTGAAGATAAAAAACGTGATTGTGAACTCGCCGGCGCTGCGGTGTTAAATTTGCTCGAAAAAGGAATACGCCCAAGCGATATTATGACAAAAGAAGCATTTGAAAATGCGATTACGGTTGTCATCGCGTTAGGTGGATCTACCAATGCTGTATTGCATATTTTAGCAATGGCAAATGCGTCAAAGGTCGATATTACGCTTGACGATTTCACGCGCATAGGTAAACGTGTTCCGATGCTAGCGGATTTAAAACCTAGTGGTCGTTATCAAATGGCGGAATTGATTGAAATTGGTGGCATTCAGCCTTTGATGAAAATTTTACTTGATGAAGGGTTGTTGCACGGTAATTGTTTAACGGTGACTGGAAAAACATTGGCTGAAAATTTAGCAGAGGTAGCACCGTATCCTAATGGTCAAGATATCATTCGAGATCTGGCGCATCCTATTAAAAAAGATAGCCACTTAGTTGTGCTGTACGGTAATTTGGCAAATGAGGGTTCAGTTGCTAAAATTACAGGCAAAGAAGGTTTATGTTTTACGGGTAATGCAAAAGTTTTTGATGCTGAGGAGCAAGCGCTGCAATCTATTTTGAATGGTGGAATCATCAAAGGAGACGTGATTGTCATTCGCTATGAAGGCCCTAAAGGGGGTCCAGGTATGCGTGAAATGCTTTCTCCAACGTCGGCGATTATGGGCAAAGGACTTGGCAAAGAGGTGGCACTGGTCACAGATGGTCGTTTTTCAGGTGGAACTCACGGTTTTGTTGTTGGGCATATTACCCCCGAAGCTTATGTGGGCGGTGCATTGGCGATTGTTGAAAATGGTGACTCTATTACCATTGACGCAGAAAATAACGTGTTAACGTTACATGTAGATGAAAATGAAATAGCCCGTCGTTTAACAAAATGGCAACAGCCAGCGCCACGTTATACGAGAGGTGTTTTAGCAAAATATGCGAAATTGGTCAATTCGGCATCACTTGGCGCAGTAACAGATAATTAAAATCACTTTTTATCTAGTGCATATTAATCATTAAATTTTTAGGAGTTTTATATGTTACCTACAGCGAGTATTCCAGCTAACACTGTCATATTTTCAGAAGGCTCTTATGATAAAATCATGTACATCGTCATTGAGGGTGGTGTGGAGATTTACGTTGATAGGAATGGTGAAGAATTTACCCTAGCGACGATTCTTCAATATGATTTTTTTGGGGAAATGGCGATTTATCGCAATAGACCACGGAGTGCATCAGCAAAAACAATTTCCGATACAAAACTGGTTTTAATTAAAAGTCGCGTACAATTAGAGCAATTTATCGTTGAAAATCCCTCATTTGCAGGAAAAATGATGGTAATCATGGGGAACCGCTTGGCGAATACCAATGATTTATTGATTGAGAAAATGAATGAATACAACGCTAGAATTACAGAGTTAACAGCCTATTCGGGTGACTCGGATGTCATCAACTCTACGACAGTTTGATTAATGCTAAAAATTGGATTAACAGGTGGAATTGGTTGTGGAAAATCAACGGTTTCAAGTTTATTTCAACAATTCAATGTCCCTGTTATTGACGCAGATGTTATTTCACATCATATTGTTAAACCAGGCCAAAAAGGCTTGGCCTTGGTTGTTTCTCTCTTTGGAGAAAATATTCTTCTTAGAAACGGCGAATTAAATCGTACTGCATTAAGAGATTGTGTTTTTTTTGATTTAGAAGCTAAAAAAAAATTAGAGGATGCTCTGCATCCAATGATTTTCGAGGAAATTAGATTTCAGCTTAATCTCATCCATGATGAGCCTTATTGTATCGTCAGTATCCCCCTGTTATTTGAAACGCAATCACAGCGGTTAGTTGATCGTGTTCTTGTGGTTGACTGTGATAAAAAAACGCAGTATGAACGTGTTCAAAAACGCGATAATCTAACAATTTCTTGTATTGACAATATAATATCCACTCAAGTTTCTGCGGAATTTAGACGAAATAACGCAAATGATATTTTAGATAATTCTAAAGATAGCTCACTACTTGCGCAACAAGTAAAAAAACTGCACAATTTCTATATTTCATTAAGTCTTTCTCAGGATACAGCACTGTCGTGAACGACAATTTCATTACTTACGAATTTCCCCTTAATGAGCGTATACGCGTTTTTATAAGGCTTGAGCAGTTGTTTATTCAATTTGAACATCATACTCAAGGTAAAACAACAGCAGATAAAAGAGCGGCGTTAATTATTTTCTTTGATATTATCGCAATTTTTAAGCGTAATGATATAAAGTCTGAAACGATTAAAGAGATTGAACGTCATGTTAATATATTGAATAAAATTGCAGTCACTTCTAATGAAAATGTAGATACGATAAAACTGCAGGGAATATTAACCAAGTTGGGTGAATTGAGTCAGCAGTTGTATGCTATGAATGGAAAGGTTGGTACTCATCTTAGTGAAAACGATTTATTTCAAAGTATCATGCAGCGCAGTGCAATTCCAGGTGGGACTTGCTCATTTGATTTGCCGGAATTTCATTATTGGCTAAGTCAAGATGAACCTACTCGTATAAAAGATTTAAATCTTTGGAGTCAGCCATTTACGGCTGTTTTTTCTGCTATTCGTATTATTTTGGACTTTATTAGAAGTAGTCGTCATGTCACGCAGGAAGTGGCTCAGGCAGGTTTTTTCCAATTGACATTAGATACTTCTTTGCCAAATCAATTAATTATTGTAACGCTGGATAAAATGCAGCCCTATTTTGTTGAAATTAGTGGTGGAAAGCATCGCTGTGCTATTCGCTTTATGAATCCCCCTCAAAATAAACTGCGTCCAGCTCAATCGTCAGAGAATGTCTCTTTTTCACTTGGTTGTTGTATCTTCTAAATTATGACGTTAATGGTTAAATGCCCAACATGTCGAGTTGCTGTTGAGTGGACCGCTCAGGCATGCTTTAAACCTTTTTGTAGCGAGCGATGTAAGTTAATTGATTTGGGTGAATGGGCAATGGAAGAAAAAAGAATTCCTGGTGAATCTGTTCTCGTTGAAAATGAATTTGAAGATAGTTCATATTGAGTAATGTTTTATTTCAACAGTTGTGTTAAAATCTTCTAGATAAGTCGGGGCGTAGCGCAGCTTGGTAGCGCACTTGTCTGGGGGACAAGGGGTCGTAGGTTCAAATCCTATCGTCCCGACCAATAAAATCAATGGTTTACAGGTTTTTAAAATCTTAAAAATTGTCAAAAATATCAAAAATCACATTTCGTGATAACACTCGTGATAACAATTTTAAACACTGTAAATGTTTATAGTTAATCCAAACCAAGCCGCAAATCTCACCAAAAGTCTTTTTGCTTGATTGAGACAGCATTTAGTTTAAACGATCTCTTGAACTCT
>Ga0114974_10000268_pt1 | contig 44044 bp, 48 predicted proteins | sample S_130206_EF_Meta_FD_87318 | JGI IMG/M metagenome (GOLD analysis project Ga0114974, IMG submission 87318) | Freshwater microbial communities from Lake Simoncouche, Canada to study carbon cycling - S_130206_EF_MetaG | ecosystem: Environmental > Aquatic > Freshwater > Lake | place: Lake... | reverse complement strand
CCTGCGCCAGCTCCCGATAAAGCTCCTGCGCCTGCGCCAGCTCCCGATAAAGCTCCTGCGCCTGCGCCAGCTCCCGATAAAGCTCCTGCGCCTGCGCCAGCTCCCGATAAAGCTCCTGCTCCTGCGCCAGCTCCCGATAAAGCTCCTGCTCCTGCGCCAGCTCCCGATAAAGCTCCTGCGCCTGCACCGGGTCCCGGCCCTGCACCAGCTCCTGTGCCGGGTCCTGTTCCCGGTCCTGCTCCTGTTCCCGGTCCTGCTCCTGTTCCCGGTCCTGCTCCTGAGCCAACCCCTGCGCCCGGTCCCGGTCCAGCTCCTGAGCCAGCTCCCGGCCCCGGCCCCGGTCCAGCTCCTGAGCCAGCTCCCGGCCCCGGTCCAGCTCCCGGTCCTGCGCCAGCACCTGGCCCTGTAAAATTAACGCCAGTGCCGTCGCCAACAACAAGTCCCTCGGCAAGCCCAACTGGTTTGTCATGGCCACAAGCTAAACAAATGGCGGCAGCATTTGGCGTGCCCCAACTTGCCAACGTGTTTTACTATGGCAAAGAGTTTGGTTCCAAAAAGCAAAAGCTTGACAAAGAAGGCAAGTTAATTGAAGAAGAGTACGAACCGCTTAGCGTAACTGAGGCAGGCGCGGAGTTAAAAGACAAACTGGAAAGTGTTGCCGAAGGTGATAAAACCAAAGACAATAGCGTTATGACTTTGCTTGAACAAATTCTTGGCAAGGGCAACGACACAGTTTCTGAAGATGAACTGAGAAACATAGTAAAAGGAACTTAATATGCCTTGGCCATATGACGACGAAATCAACTGGGATATAGACGAAGCTGACTACGCATCGTACGACGGCTCTAGCGGTGATCAAGCGGAATGGTACAACACTGGAGTTCTGCCGGAAGGCATGACGTTTGATTCATTTGGCAACATAGTGCCCGTAGGTAGTGATGCTGCCGCTAATGCTGACCCAACAGGAGAAGCTCAAGCTTACTTAAATGCTATACAGAGCGGTAAAGATGTTAATCTTGGAAGCGCCCTAAAGTCGTTTAAGAGCTTGCTGTCCGGCGGTTCTTCAATGGGCTCTTTAGGCCAAATAGCTGGTATTGCCGGTCTTTCCGCTTTGTTTAATAAACTTACCGGCGGCGGGCTTGGACAATCAGGGCAGGGCATATACAAAGGTTACCAAGGTGGTATCCCTAATTACAAAGCTGAACGTACCCAATACGCTTTGCCAGTTGTCCCTCAAACTGCTGCTAACCAAGCTAGAGTTACTGACGCAGGGATTAAAAGTGTCTTTGGTCAGGAAGGATTTACAGGCGACCGTGCAGCCAGAGCCATGTACCAATACGGTCTGACCCCTGAACGTGTTGCCGGTGTTATGAATTTACCAACTGCTGATGTAGAAAGCGCGTACCACAAAGCTCTTGGGCCTAATCAATCATTATTAGGTGGAATGTATGGTCCTTATAACCAGACTACACATCCTGCAAGGGGTGACAACACTGGTGCTAGAGGAATGGATTATGAGTATCGCCGCCCCGGTTCTGGTGGTATCACGTACTTTAGCCCAATGCAATACAACAAAGTTGTTCCGCCGCCCGCTGCCGCTGCTCCCGCAGATACTGCATTAGCCCCTGCCCCAGCGCCTGCTGCCGCTGGTGGGTTGATGCGTTACGCTGCCGGAGGGATTGCTGACTTAGGTGGTTACTCTGATGGCGGTAGATTGTTACGCGGCCCCGGTGATGGTGTGTCTGATTCCATTCCTGCAACCATTGCGGGTAAACAACCTGCTCGACTAGCTGATGGCGAGTTTGTTATACCTGCTAGGATTGTTTCTGAAATAGGAAACGGTTCTACAGAAGCAGGCGCAAAGAAACTTTACGCCATGATGGATCGCGTGCAAAATGTACGCAAGAAATCTTTGAAGAATGTAGCTGCTGACACAAAAGCAGACAAGTACCTACCCCGTTAAGGAAGAACTATGGCTACCCCAACAGCATCAAACCCAGCAGCAGGGTCTGCAAACCAACAAAGTCTATCTGAATGGGCGGGTCCGTATGTAACGGACATGCTAGGCAAAGCCCAAGCAATCTCTGAAACTCCTTATTCAGTTTACCAAGGGCCGATGACGGCTGCCGAGTCTGGACTTCAAAACAAAGTGTTTCAAGGTTTAGGTAACTTGTCTTTCCCTAGCCAACTTGGTAACACATTTAGTTCTTCCGGTGCATACCAGCCACCGCAGATGGGGCAGAACGGATTTGCCAATCAACCTATTGGAATGGGTGCTGGTGCTCCTCCTCAAGGCATGGGCGCAGGTATTGGTTCTTTGGGAACTGGTGGCAATCCAGCCGCTCCTGCGCCAGCCCCCATGGGGATTGCCGCGCAGTACATGAACCCGTACTTGCAATCTGTACTTAACCCACAGATGGATGAGATGCGTCGTCAGTCGCAAATAAACCTCCAACCCGGATTGGCTAAGATGACTCAAGCCGGTGGTTATGGCGGTGGTCGTCAAGCTATTATGGAGTCGGAAGCTAATCGCAACCTGCTGCAAGAACAGAACAAAACAATCGGCCAAGGGTACGCAAATGCGTACGACAAGGCTATGGGTCAGTTCAACACTGAGCAAGGTCAAGCTAAAACTTTGGCTGACTTAATGGGTCAAGCTGGCACACAGCAACGTGGCATTGAGCAAGAAGGTATCACTGCTGACTACAATGAGTTCTTGGCCCAACGTGACGACCCGACAAAGAAAGTACAGTTCTTGCAATCTATGGTGCAAGGTCTGCCTATTTCTAACGTAACAAATATTCCGCAAGCACAGACTGGCGCACAACAGTTCTTTGGCACGGCGGGCGACGTTACCGCGCTGTTAACAAAACTTGGTGTTATCCCACCAACTCCAACGGCCGCGCCTAAATAAGGATTAGACATGACATACGACATGCGGGATGCAATTTCTAAAATTGACTCTATCCCATTAGTTAAAGAAAGTATTCCTGAACTAACCAAGTTAGCCAATGGCTTTGATCCATCTATACCGGGTTATTTGGCTTTGGGTAGGCTTCATCAGATTACAAGTTTAGCTGAGAGCGCCCAAGCTGCTAAGCCGCCACAAGGTACTATCAAAGACAAGACCACTCAAGCCGCTGGCTTGATGGCGCTTATGGGTGGGCGCGGTCAGATGGCTGCTCAAAACTCAGCAGCACAAACAATGAATCAACCTGGCCCTGTTCCACAGAATACGCCAGCGCCAGAGATGCAGATGGAAGCAAACCCAGAAGAAATGATGGGCATGGCTGATGGTGGTATTACGTCTATGGACATTGACCCCCGCATGTTTAACTTTGACGGTGGCGGCATTGTTACCTTTGCTAACCCTGAAAAAGAAAAGAAACAGCAGGTTAAAGAAAAAGACAAGGACGACGAGTATTCTGATGAACCACTGAACATGAGTAGGGGTCCCAAAAGAGCAAACCCTTTAAGTGCTTTAGCTGAATTAGTTAGTCAAGCTATTGCCCGCCCACAAAAACCTTCAATGATGCTCGATACAGCCGAAGCACCAAATATGGCAGAAGCTCCTCCTGTAGCTCCGCCAGAAGTTCCTGTGGCTCCTGTAGTTCCCCCACAAGTACAACCTGCCCCGCCCGTGCCTCCTGTTGGCGGGATTAACGATGGCAAGACACGCATACCGGGTGCTAATGTTGGGCCTATTGCTGTTGGTCCAACTCAAGCAATGCCAGAGAACAAGTTCTTAACAGCAACAGAAAAGTTTATTGGCCAACAACCTGAAGTGTTTAACGAAGCGGCAGAAGCCGCAAAGATTGCTGCTCGTAACAAAGCTGCTGGCATTGGTACATATGCTGAAGTTATACGTAAGCAACAAGCAGATATGGCCAAACAATTTGAAGCTTCACGTCCAACCATGAATGAAGACATAGTGGGCCTGTTAAGAAGATACTCTAGGCCAGGAGCCATGGCCGGTGATGTAGGCGACGAAGTCAACACACAGATGCGTACTGAGCGCGAAGCCAGAATGCAGTTTAAGCAAGATCAGTTTAAGATTACTGAAGCAACTGAAAGATTGGAAGAGGCTCGCCGCACCAATGATGTTGCGGCAATTGCTAAAGCTGAAGCTGATCTACGTAAAGCCAATATTGATTTGCGCAACCATCAGATGACCGCCGCAGCCAGCGCCGCTAGTACTGTTTCTGCTGACCAAAGATCAGCGGCTGATCGTGCTCAGCAGTTGGCAATTGAAAACTCCAAGCTTAGTATGGAGAAAGCCAAACTTGCGCAGTTGAGCAGAGACCCTGAAGCAATTCGTATACTTAAACAGGTTGAAGCTTTGGAAGCTCAAGGCAAGACCAAAGAAGCTCTCGAATTGATTGAAAGAGTTGGCAAAATCCACGCGGCTATAACCGGTGTGAGATACACTGGCGCTCCTGAGAAAAACAAAGATTGGGAACATGAAAAACTTGTTCAGCAAACAATCAAAGACCGCGCCGGTATAATTTTGACTAGATTGCAGTCTGGTAGCCTTAAGCCGGAAGAAGAAGCTAAACTAACCGCTAAGCTAAAGAAAATTACAGATCAAGTACGTGCTGAATATCCAACACCCGGTGCTAAAACTGGCGGCGATGGTAAGATGTCAGCACAAGATCAGCAAGCACTTGAATGGGCTAAAGCCAATCCTGATGACCCAAGGGCAGCACAGATTAAGCAAAAATTAGGAATGTAATATGGCTTTTGATCCAGATGCGTATTTGGCCAAAAAATCATCCTCATTTGACCCTGATGAGTATCTAAAGTCAAAGCCCGAAGAACCTACCGAATCTGGCGGGTTCTTTGGCTCATACAAGCAAGCCTTAAAAGAGCGCTCTACCACAGCACTTCCAGCAGGGCAGCTCTACTTTAACGCTGGTGACCAACGGGCAGCAACAGATGAGTTGCTCAAAGCCAAAGACGAAGCTAGTGCTGTCTACAAACAAACTGAGTTTAGCGACCTTGGCAAAGCGTTCAAAGAAGGCCGCTTTGGTGATGCGTTGGGTGGCACTCTTGACAAGTTCAAGGAAGTTGCTGGCGCGTCCCTTGGTTCACAAACACCCGCTATTGCTGCTGGTTTAGGTACTCGTGCTGCTGTAGCAGGTGGCGCTGCTTTGCTTGGAGCTACTGCCGCACCCGCCGCACTGCTTGGTACAGCCGCGTGGGGTCTAACCACGCTAGGTTCTTACATCGCCGATAACCTTGCCCGTCAGAAAGAAGAGCAAGCAAAGAAAGGCTTAAAGTACGAAGACGTTAACCGCATGACCGCAACTGCTGCGGGTGTTGGTCAAACTGCACTTGATGCGTTTGGGTTTAGCTACTTCAAGCCACTGGGTCGACTGGTTGGCTTCTCTGGTAAAGAGTCCGCTGAAAAAGCAACAATGGAGATTGTTCAAGCCGCAACAAACCCCAATGCGTATAAGAAAGCCGTTGCAAGCGGAGCCGCAAAAGGTATTGCATTTGAAGTACCACAAGAAGTTTCGCAGTCAGTCCTTGAGCGTTGGCAAGCGGGCTTGGCTCTCAATCCGTTCACAGACCCAGAAGCTGCTAAAGAATACTTAGAAGCCGCTGGTGGCGCGATGCTGCTTGGTGGTCCTATGGGCGCATACAGCAAAGGCGTTAATACATACAAGACCCGCCAGACACCCGAGGCGCAGGTCATGCTCCGAGATATGGAAGGCGGAGCCGCACAAGACATAGGAGGAGAACCCGATGTTAACAAACCTATCAGTCCCCCAGGTGGAGCAGGCGCTCCGCTGGTTAGCGAGCCCGGTGCAGGAGCCCCCGCCGCAGGAGCTGGAATCAATCAGCCAAATCGAGTGGATGATGCTGGACAGACTATTGCAGGACCTCCAGACGGAACAGCAGTACAGTCAGGAGCACTAGAAGAACCACCCGGCTTACTGGACAACATGCCCGGTATGCCTGTGCAAACATCTGCCGGAACTTTGCCAGCTCTTGCACCACAGAATGTAGATGAGTACGCAGCTCGTGCCCAACAAGGTATGCAAGCAGGTCCTCTAGCGGGCACGCAAACTGTGTCTGCTAAGTACGGCAACGAAGACTTTGCATTGACCCGGGGAGCAGTTACACCCGATGCGGTCCGTGCGTTGCAAGATGAGCAACTTAATAAAGAACTCTCTAACATTTATCTTACCGATGCCGAATACGCATTGGTAAAAGAAGAACAGACACGCCGTAAAGAAGCACCTGCACAAATAAATCAACAGCAGGGTTCACTGAGCGATTTTAAAGAAAGTTACGAAAACCTTCGTAGCGAATTGTTAAAGCTGCAAACTGAACCGCGGCCAACAGCAGGCCAAATTCAAATGATGAGTAGGTTGGCCTCAGACATTAGCGCTCTTGTGGACGCTAACGCCGAGGCAATTGTTAAATACACGGGCCAACCGGAGCTTGTTAAAGACGTTAAATCTGCTGTTTTTCAAAATAGAAAAATGGTAGACCCCGGCGTTAACGCGACGCTAAAAAATCCTACGTTTGACGCTACTGAGGTTCTTCGAGGCATAACAGGTACTACCGGTCAACCCCGAGCAATGCAGGGCAACTTGTTTGGTAAGTTTATCAACGGTGCGCATAACGCACAGCTTGCGCTTGCACACACAGGTAGTCCGCAAGCAGCTATTAAATTTCTACAAGACAAAAGACAGAGGCTTGCGTCGGACTTGGCATCAGGCAAACTTGACGCAGCTTGGGCACAAAAGATAGGTGCTCGCTTTGGCATGAACCAAGGTGAGTCAGTTAGGAACTACAAAAAGGTTGCGGAGCTGTATACGCAAGCCGCGATTGCTGAAGTTGATGCAGCACTAGATCAGTTATCCAAACAGGCGGGTACTCCCAAAGCCATACAGGGCAACCTGTTTAACAAGCCGCTGGAAGAAGGTGCTCCAGCCGAAAGTATGGAGAGTGTGTTTGGCCTGACTGCAAACGAAATGGCGGAACAAGAAGCTAGACGCAAGTCGGCTGAAATTGAAAAACGTAATAAAGGCCAGACTCAAGCTGCTGGTGCCTCGCTGTCTCCGCAAGAACGTTTGGATATTTTGACTGCTAGGGAAGCCGACCTTGCTAACCGGTTAGAACGTGCAAAGACTCAGAAGATAGGCAGCTCGGTTGGGGCTACCGAAACAGGCGTAGTCCAAGGAATACAGAACGAACTTAATGCTGTGCGTAGAGATATCCGGGTGGCGCAAACTGAAACTGCTAAGCCAGCACTTGAAGCGCCAGCACCAAAAGTAACAACCACGCCCGTTAAGGTAGAGTCCAAGCAAACTCAGAATGAGATGTTTGATGAGGTTGGCGGGACAAAGAAACCACGAAAAGAACAGCCCAAGAAAGAACGCAAAGCTCCTACTTCAATTGCTGAAGACTTTGAAGAGTTTGGTGCTGAAGTTGCCGAAGACGAACAGACCGAAGCCGCTACCGAACAAAAGGCTCGTGAGGAAGAAGTAGAAAGAAAAGCGGCTGAAGCTAGACAAGCTGAAGAAGATAAAACTGCTCCTGATACAAGCACTGAGCACGTAGATAAAACTGAGGAAGCGCAGGCTATTAAGCGTTTCCTTGATGCAATCAATTCGGCTGCTCGGCCTAAAAGCAAAGAAGCTGAAAAGATTACGTCGTTGAAAGATGTGATCTATAAGCTGCTATCACGGTTTGACATTACCAAGCCCGGTGAAAGATCATCACCCGGCTTAAAAGCCGCCTATAAATTCCTAACTGATATAGCGGGCGGAGAAGCCAAGTTTGAAAAGCTCATGACCAGCTTGCAGAACCCCGGCACAATGTCGCAGGCGCAGTTGCTGGAAAGAGCTGGGTTCCCTAACATCACGACCCGCCGTGGGTTAGAAGAATTTAAAGACCAAGTCCAGAGTTTTATCAACGCCCTCGGTGCTAAAGGCCAGCGGGTAAAGATTGAACCCGGCAAAGTAGCGTACGAGTCTGACGTTGAAGTCGAAACGAAGAGAGCTATGACCCCAGGCGTTACGCCTGAAGGTAAGATTCGCAGGCCATCAATGGAAGGCGGCACTAAACAGTTTAAGGTTAGTGATTCCAAACTGCGTAGTGCTTGGACAACACTTAAGCAGATGTTTGATAGCGGCGGTAATATCTCGCCCGAAATGCTTGCAGCTAAAGCATACATCACCAATCCAACACGTCCCAAGTTTGGGTTTGTGCTTGCAGACTTAGCGCACGACCTTGCGCGTTGGGATGCGTTCTTAGAAGCCAAGTACGGTATGCGTGCGGCTGACGTAAAAGAAATGACAGCCGCGGAACGGAAGAAATTACCGCAGACGGCTGAGCAAGAAAAATTAAAAACCGACTTTGGTAGGAACGCCACGTTCTTTGGCGAAGGCGGTATGTATGCAGAAAACTTCCAGCGTTGGATTGAGCAGAACCTAGACCCCAAAACAATTGCCACGCTTAACGAGATGGTTGCGAATGAACGCGCAAACATGGACGAAGAAATTAAGTTTAACAAAGCTGTTAGTTTGTTCAACTTAGAAGTTCAAAAGCGCAAGACCGCAAGTGCCCAAGCCAGAATTGCAGCGGCAGAGAAAGCTACAAACCAGCAGCTTCGCCTTGAGAAACGCAAGCAGGCTAAAGAAGCCATGGCTGCTGTTGAAGGCATTGAGACTGAAGGCGAAGAGAAATTAACTGAAGCGCCGGTTGATCTGCGCGGCATACCAGAAAGAGAAAAACTGCACCCCGCAGTTGTTCGCGCTATCAAAGATGGCGATCTCAACGGTGCGTTGAAGATCATTGCAGGTGAGAAAACCAACGGCTACTTCAAGCAGTTGGCAGCACGTTTGTTAGAGTCGGGCCTTACCGCTAAGACCAAGATCATCCCCAAAGATTCAATTGAGTCTTTGTCAAACGACCCGCAGGTTAAAGAAACGTTTAACAACCAGCTCCGCGCATTGCGTGACATGGTTGAGACAAGCCTGCCGGAAGCGCAACGTGAAGAGTTGATCTCAGCTCTGACATCTAAGAATCTGTACGACATCAGTGCTGCCGTACTTGAACTCAAGGGTTCGCTCATCAACGAAGCTCAGCAACAAATCGTCGACGAGACGATGAACTTGATGAACAAAGAGTTTGCTTGGGATGCGAAGTACGATCCCGAGTCCGACACGCTTACGATGCGCCAAGGTTCGTTGGACAACACTGTGTTGTTCCACGAGGCACTGCATGCAGCTACCATAAACTTAATAGACAACCCTGATAAGTTGTCAGGCGCACGCAAAGTAGCCTACAACCGTTTGCTTGAGCTGTACAACTACTCCAAAGGTACGCTGGCTAACGAGCACTTAGGTAACTACGGACTCAAAGACTTGCACGAGTTTGTGTCTGAGGCTATGTCTAACCCAGACTTCCAAGCCTTGTTGCGTGCTCTTCGCTACAAGTCTGCGCCATTCTCTTTGTGGAATGAGTTTACTAACGCCATAACCAAACTGTTTAAGACTCCTTCCAAAGAAGAGAGCGACGTGATGGTGGAAGTTATGCGTGCCACCAACATCTTGATGGCTGGCCCGATGGCCATGGACAGCATGACGAGCACTAAGTCAACGCCTAAAGCGATGGCGAGGGTAGCTCTCAAAGCAATACCGCAGGGGCTAAAGCAGACACCAACTACGATGAAGCGGTTGATGACTGCCAGCGAATGGAATGAAGTCAAACGCGATATGCCGTGGATCATTAGTTCTGCCACGGCTTCAACCCGACCACAACTGTTGGGCGCATTAACGCTCCGCCAGATTGATGACCTAGTGCGCGACCGTATCCCACAGGTGAGCAACTTCATCCGTGTGACCGAGCGGTTCCTTGCCCGCAAGAACAATATCTTGCAGGAGTCAGGGAAAATATCTGAGCGTTGGTATCAACTGCAAAGGGCAAACCCAGAGCTGTCTAGGAAGATAGCTAAGTTGATGCACGCTGCGACTATACGGCAGTACGATCCGGACCCGAAGATGGCCGCCGAGTACACCAACGAGCAGAGAATTGCAAACCCCGAGATAACCACGATGTGGAGGCAACTGCCTCCCGAGGCAAAGGCCATCTACGTAGAGGTGCGTGACTTTTATTCAAAGCGGTACAACGAGTACAAGCTGGTGATGGAGAACCGCATCAAGACAATGAGGGAGCTTGGTGTTTCTGAGAAATCAATCACCAACATCCGCGCAGAGTTTGAGAAGTCTAGGACCAAGGGACCGTACTTCCCACTGATGCGTCATGGTCGCTTCTGGTATCAGATTGGTACTGGTGATAACCGTGAGTACTACATGTTTGAGACTCGCGGGCAAAAAGAGAAACACATGGCACAGCGGGTCAAGGATGATCCTGATTGGCCAATCAAGCAGGGCGACACATACAAGGGGCAGATGGACTTGCATGCACAGCAGTCCACGTTCTTGCAGAATGCTTTTGCGGCAATCGATGGCGCTGATTTCTCTGGTGTAACTGGGGAAGCCCAACGCCAAGCCCTTAAGGATGGCATCTACCAAAACTATTTGTCTAACCAGCCAGAGCAGAGTTTCCGCCGTCAGTTTATGAACCGCAACAACATTGCCGGTTACTCTGAAGATGCCCTGCGTAACTTTGCTAGGTCATCGTTTCACATGGCTTACCAAATCTCCCGCTTTGAGAACTCGCCTGATATGTTCTCAAACATCCAAGCGGCACGTATGCAGATCAAAGATAGGTTTGACGCAAGTAAGGGCTATGACCAAGACCTTGCACGGGAGAACAATGAGCTGAGCGACTACGTTACAGAGATGGAGAAGCGGTTGCAGCTAATGCTCAACCCGCCAGACTCAACTAAGTTGCCATCAATCCTTTCCAACATTGGATTCATTTGGTATCTGACCGCGCCAGCGTCTGCTATTACTAACGTATTGGGTGGTGCGATCATTGGTATTCCAACATTGGTTGGTATGAACCTGCGGATGAACCCCGGTATGTCGTATGCGCAAGCAACAGTTAACGCACTGTGGCATACAAAGAAAGCGGCTGGGCAAATCCTAAGTACGGGTTTCGGCAACAAAGAGGAAGGCTACTTCCCATCCATGGGCCGGTTTGACAACATGACTGGTGCTGAGAAGCAAGCCTACGATAGGTTTGTGGCCGACGGTCTTATTGATATTACAGCCACATACGACCAGTCCGGACTCGCATCAGCCCCGACCGATAGTCAGTTCTCCGCGCAAAGTAAAGTAATGACTGCGCTGACTGGCTTGTTCCATAACGCTGAACGGTTTAACCGTGAAGTGATGGCCATGTCTGCATTCCGTCAGGCTATGGATGCACGCAAGGGTTACAAAGACCAGACGCAGGCGTATGAAGAGGCTGTCCTTGAGGCAAAGGATGTGACGCACAGAGCCATGTTTGACTACTCCAGTGCAAACAAACCGCGTTACTTCCAGCACCCAGTGGCCAGCGTGATATTGCAGTTCAAGCAGTTCCCACAGCAGATGACATTCTTCCTAGTGCACAACGCTATGAATATGTTCAAGGGTCAATCTCCAGAGATCAGACGCGAAGCTCGCGCACGGTTTGTTGGAACCATGGGCATGGCGGGCATCTTCTCAGGGGTAACTGGTCTCTGGGGCTTCTCGACTGTGGCCAGCATTATGAATGCCGTGATTAACGGGCTGGGCGATGACGAAGAAGAGCCATTTGATTTTGAGCTTGAGTTTGTCAACTGGGCAATCGATACCTTTGGTCAGAACCTTGGGACTATGATTACACGCGGCATTGGTAACACCGCCGGTATTGACCTTGCCAGCCGTACCAAGCTGGACGACATGTGGTTCCGCGATGGCCGTAAGAACCAAGACGAAGTTGAGTCCTTGCAGACATTCCTGATTGATCTGCTTGGCCCCACTGTGGGACTCACAATCAACGTAGCCGAAGCAGCAAAGTTGTGGAACGAAGGCCATGGAGACCGTGCAATTGAGATGATCTCCCCAGCGTTTATCAAGAGCCCATTGGTTGCTGCCCGCTACGCTAACGAAGGCGTTAACACTCTGCGTGGTGACCCGCTAATGGAAGACATGGGCTCGTTCCTCTTGCTTATGCAGTCACTGGGTATCCGTTCATCTGAGCTTGCCGAGCGTCAGTTCTACAACATTCAGGTCAAAGGGCAAGAGCAAAAGGTTCTTAAAGAACGTCAGAACTTGCTGAACCTGTTTGGTATTGCAATGATAGCTAACGATTCAGACAGCGTTGATAAAGCGTTGAATAAAATTGATAAATTCAACAGCAAACACCCCAGCGTGTACATACCGTCAGATGCAATTGTCAAATCTATTGATGGCCGCATGAAGAAGATGGCAGAAACAGAACACGGCCTGTATCTTGATAAGCGTATGCGCGGTGTGCTTGGTGGCAACAACTACTTGGATTAAAAAAACCCCGCTAAGTTTCCCTAGCGGGGTAAGTTCAACTCAAGGAGCAAGCAACTAACAACCAACCAAGGATGTTGGGATTAGTTTACTTCTTTTTTCTCCAGACACGCAAGCCTTTTACGTTGCCCTCAATAACAATTTTTACGATGACGGTGTAGCCCAGCCGGGCCATCTTACGTTCTATAAGTTGTTTACCAGCGGTGACCCCCACACATGGGATAAAGAATGAGCTACCAATGGTGAACTCACGCCAATCCAGTTCGTAAGTAACCCCATCAATTCTCATCACCAACAGTAGGGGAAATCCCTAACTTGTCAGCGTCAAACAACAACGCCTCTACAGGTGGGGACTGCATGTCTGTGCCAGCATCTAAGCGTACACGAGCTGACTGCATGAACGAGCCTTCCTTGTGCAGTTGATCAAGCAAGTCGCTGAACGTAATCTGGCGCTCTACGCAGAACTCTTTGAGCGATGACCGCAGTACATGGATAAGCTTTGTATCGGGCTCAAAACGAACAATGATGGCAGTACGTGGCTGGACAATAGGTGTAGCCGCGATACCAGACTTAGACGTACTGTGGCGGTTAATAACCAGTGTGTTGGAATTGTGCTTGAGTAAGAACTCGCCAACGATAGCCGCGTAGTCAGTCTGCCCGATCCTTGACTCGGTCTGCATGCTACCGATCTCATTGACCGCCCAATTAAACACCCGCTTGGGGTCGATGTCCCACAACCCAAGGTTCCTTGCAATGGTCATGGACGTTAGATTAACAGCCGCTGTAGCTGACCAGAACCGCTCGGGGGTTTCAATGCTTGCCTTCTTATCAAAGATAGCCTGTGTTTGCATACAGTTATCTATGACTTCCTCAAGATTCTGAACAAGGTACTGGGCGTAGATATTCCCTGCCAAACCGTAGTGGCGTTGTAGTCCCCCAAATATAATCTTTGCTTCAGCTTTACTCAAGTTGTTTGTTGGGTCAATGCGGTACTGCATCAACCGCATCAGCTCGCCCTCAGACGTAGACTTCAGGGCTTGCAGTTTGTCAGTCATGCTGGCGTTGGATGTGCAGACCATGATGGTTGCCCAAAAGCCTTGGGCTTCACGCTCCTCGTTGGCAGATGCCTTCATACGACGACGCGGCGCACCTTGCGTCACGCTATAAGCAAGATCAGAGAAGTCATCACCGGACATCTTGGTGACCTCGTCAACACCCAGCGGTAAGTTGTTCATCACAACCATGCGGTGTAGTTTGACGGCCATGGAGTCTTTCCACTGGAGCATCAGGTGGTTGGGGTGTCCCCACACGCTGTTCATTACCTCAAGGATGGTTGACTTGCCCGTACCGGAGCGGTTGTTAAGCAGGTTAATCACACTGCCACGGACACCCATGAACTTAAGCAGGGGCGCACCAAAGGCAGAGGCTACAGCGAATGCGTGGGGTTCAAACCCGGGCATGTTGTAGACGTTGATAATCTTCTTCCACTCATCTAGGTCACCCACCGCACGCATGTGTGGGGCAAGGTCTTTCGTTGCCTTTGATGGGGGGCTGTACCGCGTATAGCTTGGGCCAATCTCCCGCGTCCCTAGAATAAACTTGTCGTTCTCTTCTGACCAACCAAATTGAACCCTCATAATTTCTGCCTCCTGTGAGACTTGCATCTCTTTTGCGCAATCAATAACGTAGTTTAGGATGTTGGCCATCTGAGACGGCTTAGCTAACACTCCATGGAATGACACGGTTTTACGGAATTCATCTTTGCTCAGCAAAGATTCGGTAGAGATGGTGAACTCTTTGGCTCCGTCACGCGGCAATGACAGGCGCATCAGGATTGTCTCGCCCGCTGCGGGATCAAACATACGCTTCATCACAAACAGGTCGTACTCGTAGACGCAGATAACTTTTTCTTCGTCGCCGTCTTCAGAGTCTTCGTCCATGTCACCCTTCTTCACGGTGCGATAGATGCCGCCATTGCGCCCCCGAAAGTACAACGACGGGATATGCGGCACAGTAAACTCAGCAGTGATGCCGTCTGCTCCCACTACGGGAACAAGCTCATCAGGTTCAGCGCGGGCAATCTCGTGGCCAATCGTAATTGGGGATTTGATCTGCTTCCAATGTTTGCAAGAAGTACAAACGCCAGGACGGTAATCGTTAAACGTTTCGCACGTATAGGGTCCTTTGATGCCTTGTGCTTTCCGCTCCGTAGCTACAGCGCTGTAGCTTGGGTAGTGCTTTGATATCATGTGGATAGCTTTGTCGCCATCAACACAGTGCTTAGCAATAGACAGTCCTGCCCGCCATAGCGGTTCTTCAACTGCGTCTTGGTTATCTGCTATGTACTCAAGCTGAGCGCACCCCTCACCAGCCAGCGTTTTGTCAATGATGATCTTAAATCGTGACTGGCGGTTACCGAGCATTGCCTTTGTAAACTCATCCAGTTGCTTGGGTAAGTGCGCTGGCCTAGCAGGGACAAGCGGACCCATCAACGCGGCAAAGTCATCAAACAACATTGGTGCTGTGTATGGGTTTGTGCCCTCTAATACAACATCAGATGGTGGCGTGTCTTTAAAGTTAAGCGTGCCGGGGATGCGTAACACACGAGCGCAGTCTGCTGGCACGGCTGGGTCAACGATGATGTTGGCTTCTACGCAACGAGTCTTAAAAGTCTGGGCTACAGGCAACCACTTGCTTACTTCCACTGACTCAGTGAGCGGCCAGTAAACGTGCAAGCCACGACCGGAGTTAATGATCGTTGGTTTTGGGAGCTTCAGAATCCTGCATAAATCTTTAACGGCTTGCATGCCGGTAGGCTGGTCTATGTAGCCTTGGATACGTCCGTGTTTATCGGGTGCGGCTTTTGAAGGACCGCAATCAATGTCTAGGAAGAACGCTTGCATCCATCCAACGTTCTCTGCCTTACGGCTTGCATCTGTTTTAAATTTACCTAACGCAAAGAATGTATTGCGTTCGTCTTTAACATTCTGCTCAGCCTGTGCTCGCACTTCTTCGAGTGTTTTGTGATGGGTCTGTTTAATGCCATCGTTCTTATCAATTCCTACAACGCAGTACCAGCCATCTTCGCCTGATACAACGCGCCGCAATAGTTCAATATCCGCCATTTTGAATCCATTCACCGTCAAAAAGAGAGGGGGCGACATGGGGTTGACGGAATCCCCGTTCGCTCCGTCGAGCTAGTCGCCCCCTAAACCTTACTTAGCGCGTTTGAGGTATTCTGTGATTGCCTCAGAGAACAGCTTGTTAGGCTCGTGTCTCCCAATGAACCAGTTGTAGACGCATTGTTTAGATACGCCAAAGAAGTCCATTACATCGGCTACAGGAATCTCGCGGGAGATGCAGAATCTCCCTAACTTCACGCCAGTGTTCCGGCCATCGGCATCCCGATTAGCGCGGACAATCTGCTGTGAATACCCAATCACTTTTCGTCTCCCCATTCATCAACCATGCTTGCCATGCCTGATGACTTGGGCTTCGGTGTCTCTTTAGGTTTCTCTGCCCGCTTGACGGGAGGAGCATCTTCAGCAACAGGTGCGGCCAGCTTTGCGGCGGCGGAGCCAGCAGGCGCAACCATGCGTGGGATTGCGGCTTCAGATTTCTTAGGAGAAAAGTTTAGTCTACCAGCGCTAACAGCAATTGGTGACTCACCTTGCTCAACAGCATCAGCATAACCATCGCTGTCTAAGAACTCTGCGTTGCTAAACAATAACTTGGGGAAGTCACTGTCGGTATCAAACGTCATGCGAGTGGCCATCATGTTCAGGTTGTAGCCTGACTGAGCCACGTACTTGGCGTACTGCAAGAAGGGCATGTGCTCAACATCGCCCTGACCAAACAAAGATTTCTGTGGCAGGATAAGTTGATAGATATCACCGGATGTGTTGTTGGCAAGAACAACAGCTAGGCGCATAGAGTAACGGCATGCGGCACGGCCCGCTCCGGCTGAACCTTTGATTGACTGTGCGCACTCTTTGCAACGTGCACTTTGTGGGTCAGGTACGTCTGCGTCAGGGCGCTCGCCATCGCTAGACCAGCAGTCAGGGATGCTTGTCTCGTCAGGGTTGTACTCGCCAGCGTACCAAGTTTTTTGCACTGTCTTACTGCCGTTAACGATTACGACATCCATGTAAGGGTCAGTGTTCTTAGAAATTTCTTTGCCGCCATCGACAAGACGGAAGACGCGACCGCGCAGTGTGATGCGCTTGACGCTACCGCCAGAGGAAGAGAAGGCTTTGGTGAAATCATCCAGCTTGACGTTTTGGAGGTGGGCTGGCATGTCTTTGATAGTTGTGAGGTTGCTCATGTTTTTCCTTAGATGGTGGATTTACGACGGACTACGATTGTGTAACGGTTTTCTACATTCAGACCAGCGGGGTACTCGTCAGGATGTTCTTCGAGGAACTGCTTCATGTTTGTATCATGCACTCGTTTGTGCAGTACAGCGAAGGCTCCATGTCTAGCGATCATCTCGTATACGCTTTCCCAGTTGGTAGGGTTGTAGCGGCTAGTGACACGTCGCATGACGGTTGCATTTTTAGTTGAGATACTGCTTGCATTGGCACTGTTCATAACGTCGAGCATCTTGCTCTCGACCTCTGTCATTTGCTCTGCTAGTACAGCATCTTTGGCTTCATGCTCGTGTTGTAGATGTTCGCGTGCAGTGCGAATCTCTATGTATTTAGCGGACAGTTCGTCCATGGCTTTGTCGTCCATATTGCTCCTTGGTTGGTGTTTATATTATATGGCTTAACTAGACTTTGTCAAGACTCGTCAAGCTCTTTTTTGTACAAATCTATAACTTTTTCGTGGTTACTGATGTTGTTCTGCAACATGAAGTAAAGCTTACGCTCAATGGGGCTTCCTTCAATGTGTACTACGGTCATCGGGTTGCGTTGACCGGGTCTATCAATACGCGCATTGGCTTGCAAGTATGTTTCAGTAGACGTAGTAGGAGCGTACCAGATGATGGTGTCAGCCGCAGTTAGGGTAACTCCGTGTGCCGCGGCTTGTGGTTGGATGATAAGAACTTTAAGGTCTGTGCCTTCTTGGAACCGTTTAAAAATACTGGTGCGGTTGCGCACTTGCACATCACCGTTGATCACCTCACACTTAATCCCAGCTTTTGTCAAGTAGTCATTAAGCAAAGTAATTGTGTGGCGGTACGGCACAAACACTAGCACCTTGTGGCTTGATTCGTTTATCACCTCCTCAACAATGGCAAGGCGGTTGCTGACATCGAAGTCAACCACTGCGCCACTGTCTGTGTACACAGAACCACAAGAGATTTGAAGCAGCTTGTTCATCTTGGCCGCGGCATTGACCGAACTGATCTCTTCACCGGCAGCCTCCATGAGCATCTGATTCTTTAGCTCCTTGTAGTACTTACGTTGTTGTGGCGTGAGGGGTGCTTCACGGTTTACAAACGTAACCTCCGGCAGATCAAGGCACTGGGACTTCTCAAACCTAATCGCTGGCTGGAGCATGGTGAACACAATCTGCTCAGCGTTTTGGCGTGGTATCCAACGGAATGGGCCTAGCGGTTGCATAACTGAATCGCGGAAGTCACCAAAGAAAGTTGGCGCACGCTGGGGTACGCACAGCTTACCAAGCCCGTAAGCATCCACAGGGGACTGCGCGGCGGGTGTTCCAGTCAACATCCATAACCAAGTATCAGGAGTAATCAGCTTGCGCATGATCTTCCAACGCTTGGTCTGCACATTCTTGTAGGCGTTTGCTTCGTCAATCACAACGAGGTCAAACATCTTGTTCTTGATAGCGGTCTCCGCAATAGCGGGGATGCCATCGTAATTGATGATCACAAACTCGGCTGTGCTGTTAGCAATCTTGTTACGCTTCTCAGCGTTACCATACGCCACCTCTACTGTGCGGTGTACTGCAAACTTAAACAAATCATTCTGCCAAGCGGACTGCATGATAGATAGGGGGCACACAACCAAGACACGCTTGATCATGCCCGCCTTCATCAAATAATCTGCCGCCCAAATGACCGAGGCCGTCTTGCCTGTACCCTGTTCGTTAAAACAAAACGCACGGGAGTTGTCAGTTAGAAAGTTTGCTGTCTCTCGTTGGTGTGCAAATGGTGTAAAGCCTATGGGCCTTGGCCATTTATACAAGTCGTTGATCATTTTTTAGGTTTGTTTATTTTGACCGTATGGTCTGAGTTACGGGTAAAGGAACGGTTAGCACTGGGTGACTTGAGTTTCAAATTACTAGGTGCATTGGTTCCCCCTTTGGATAGCGGTACAACATGGTCAATGTCCTTGCCCGTGCGGTCTACGCCTTTAGCATCCATAGAACGTCTAGCTTTCTGACGCTCCATGCGCTTGGGTAGCTCCCCGCGGTCTTGTTGTTGTTCGTATTCCTTCTTGTAAGGGCGTGGTTTGTTTACGTATGGCATGAGATTCTCCTGTGGGTGGGTTCAAACGAGCATCATAGTATTTTTTAGGCATAGGTGCCTTCTTGTCAAGGAGGGTTCTGAACCATTCAGCACCACCTAATTCATTAAATATCATCCACTGCCTGTCAGACATTCTTACCTGTCTACCAATAAGCGGTTCGGGTGGTTTAGGTCTCGGCACTTTTCATCTCCCTAACATACGTGGCAAAACTTGCGGCTGTATCACCAAAGGCAATACGCATGCAATCAAACTCGTGCGCTACTTCTTCTAATACTTGATTGCGCAGGTTGTCAATTTCCTTATTAGAAATATAGTCTTGAATGTCATCGTCTTCAGCTCTTTGAATCATAGTGGTGCATCCTCATGGTTGTCGGGGTTAAATTTTGGGACTCGGTTGCCCTTGTCCTTGGGGTTTGGGAATGGGGGGAAAGGCCATGTCATACCTGCCCCCTCGCTAAAACTAATCCGGTCTCTGCCAAGTAGATTGCCCCATCCTTGGCGGCAAGCTTCCTGACTCTGTTTGTATCCTCAACAAGCACTTCGTACTTGTAGTCTCGTAGGTGGTTTACCCAGTATCCAATAGGTTGTTCATTGACATGATGATGCCCGCCTTGTCCAGGTAGAGCATTGGTCATCACAATATACTTACCGCAAGCCATAGACGACAACAGGTTGTGTACGTACTCCTCGTCGATATGCTCTACTACCTCTTGGCAGTGGACCAAATCAACTTTGGTAACAACTTTGGCCTTAGTCAGATCAATGTGGACGGTAGGGTAAACCGCATCTACGCAGTTCTTTATCATGCCATCTACCGCCAACACTTGAAGCCCTTGCTTGTAAAAATACTGCGATGAATAACCACTGCCTGAACCCAAGTCCAACACAGAGGTCAAAGAAAATCTATGGATTAAATAATCCCAAACGGAGGGGGCATATGTAAAGGGGTCACCCTCTACAATGTTCCCGCCAACGTGGGGTGCGTCAGCATCGCTTGCGCTAACCAACCCTGTGTACTCAGCCATTTGTTTGTTCCTTCACAAACTTGTCCAGTGTTTCAACTGCTTTCTTAAACTCTGCCCAAAGAATCTCTTGCTGGTCGGTTGATGCAATATCGGATGCGTTGTTCTCTAGCTGGGTGCAGAGCATGGGGTATGGCAACCATATCTTCCCTCTGTGATTCCTAGCAAGGTTGTTGTCGCAAGCGGTATCCCACTCAGTCTGCGCGGCATAGTCAATCATTGTTTTTGCAGAGCGCCTTGTATAGACAACGAACTGAGTGCACACGCTCCAGTCACATTCAATGATGAATGGGTCGCGGCAAACAATTCTGTTGGGGATGATGTAGACACCACCACCTGAAAAGAAATCCCACTCGCCTTGATGGGCGGTAAGATATGCTTTGTACTTGGGCCACCGAGAATCAAACTCTTCCCTTGAACAAAGAAGAGCGCAGTCATCTTCTAGCACTGTGTACATGCCCGTGTCATCGTCCCGCATAAGTTGTTTGAGTAACGCGGCATGCGACTGCATGCAACCTACCCATCCACCCGTGGGGTGAGTGAGCGCATTAAACCTAACAACGGGATGCCCTATAAAGGTAACGCAAACATGAAACCATCTGTCGGTTCTATGCGCTAAGTTAATGACATTAAAATTCACAGTGACCCCATATCAGATAACATTTCATCGGTGATCGCACGAACACGAGTAATAACTTTGGTTAGGTCTGCCTTGTTGGTGAACTCGCCAGTGATGGCGAGCTTAATTTCACTCAACGCTTCATACATAGCCGCCCCCTTAGACGCGAACAGCAATGCGTCCTCGTCATCAGGGTAGTCAAACTCTAGTATGGCTTTACATTTCATCGGCTAGGCGAGGCGTACTCGTTCTTCTCGATGGCGCGGTTCAAGTACCACTGAGCTTTCTTCAAGTCCTCAAGCCCTTGGTTCGTGCCCTTCTTGCCCGCTCTGCTGATGTACTTCACAGCATTGCCAAGGTGATAGCCCAAGCCCTTTGCTTCAATGTAATCAATCGTCTCAATGCCACCATCTTTGTAGTGTGGTGGGTGATTGACTGCATCAACCGCGCCCTTCGTTAGGGCGTAAACACGCTCAGCAAAAGACTCGTTTGATGTGGAGACCGAGAGCATGCGCATCTTAGGTTTCTTCATGTTGTCTGCAAGGCGCATTGCTTGCTCATCAGTCAGCTTGGGGATGTCTTCTGTAGCCATCGTTACACCCATAAACTTCTGCACGTTTTCTTTGGGTTTTTTCTTAAGTTGCCACTTGATGGTGGATACGTACGACGACTTTACATCAAACAGTTTTGCAATAACTGCTGATGTGGTATCGGGATTTTCAACGCAATATTTTTTAATGCGTGCGGTTAGAGAGATTGGTTTTTTAGCCATTTTGCTTTCCTTGGTTATGAACACATGATGTGACTGGACACCAGCCACGGCAAGTAAAGTTGGGTTTTGCATTCCACACACCGTTCTCGACGGAGGACTGCAACTGCCCAACCTCTGAAATCCACGGAGTCCAAGCTTCTTCTTGGTTATCCGGTAGATAGTCAGCCTTAATGAAGTCATCAGCAAACAGGAACATCAAGCCCGCTTTGACTTTCTTAACTTGGGGGAAGTGTTTGAAGATTGCAAGTGACAGCACCTCCAACTGTTTGAGATCAGCGTACTGACTCTTCTTCCCCGTCTTGTAATCAATGGTCAGGGCACGATCACCCTGCAAGATAATGATGTCCGCTATGCCGCGCCACCACACCTTCTTATCAAAGAACCCGCATGGCTCAAGGTCAGCGGTCAAGCCTAGCTTGTTCTCGCACAACTTCTCACCTTCCATGTTGCGGATAGCTTCAAGAGCTGGTTCAATCTCTTTGTACTTCTCTGGAATAGGTTTACCCTGACTAACGTATTCTTCAGCAATCTTATGAATCGTGTTACCGAATGTAATTGCCTCGCTTAGTGGTTCCTTGATGTCCTTGGCCACCTTGAGGTGGTAGTACTTCTTAGGGCACTGTTGGTACAGCGACAAGCTACTGTACGACCATGTAATATTTGCCATTAGCAATCTCCATAATTTCGAGCCATGCCTGACTCACAATCAAGAGGCAACCCCTTTGCCCACTTAGGGGACCACCTCATACATGCTTCAATATATTCTTTTGCGTAGTCCGCATCGTCTTCGGGTACGACGCAAGCAATCGCGTCATGCACAGTCAACACCACGCGAAACAATTTCTCAATCTGAATCATCTGCTCGCCAATAATGCAACGAGCAACTGCTTGGCAAAGGTTCTCCGCCACCTTGCCGCCGTAAATCTTATTGACACCCATGCGTGTCTTATAGGTAAAGTCACCATTGCTGTGGCGTGTTAACTCGGGGTAGTTCTGCATCAGGCCATTTGGTAAGCTAATACCGGTGAAGGGCTCAAGCACCATCAATCCCTGCCTATCAACATCCGCTGGCTTGTTGTGCACCATGCTCTCAAGCACTGATGTCAGGTGGTTCCACCAACTAGCTATCTGTGGATTTGCGGCACGGTACTGCCTAATAAAAAACTTGCATGTGTCAACGTCTATGTTCTTACCCATGGTGGCTAACTGCGCTTGGAACTTGATACCGCCCATGCCGTAGCCCGCGCCAAGCACTGTGGTCTTACCAATAAACCGCTCTTCGTTATCAATCTCTTCAGGCGCTTTACCAAACATCTGTGCCGCCATGTAGCGATACACATCTTCTTTTTCCTCAAACTTCTTTAAGACGTTGGTCTGCCCTGCAAGCCACGCCAATACTCGCGCCTCGATCTGTGACGAGTCACAGTCGATGATGACATGCCCGCGAGGAGCAATCAGGCAACGCTTAAGCTTGCCGCCTTCTGTGCCACGGCTCGGTAGGTTCTGAAGGTTCACCTTGTCAGAGCCGCCCCACCGACCAGTGTGAGCCGCATAGTATTTCAACGGAATAGGTAGACGACGAAGGGACCCACCGATATGCCCGCGACGTGCGATAGAGATGAATCGCTCGGTGCGTGTCTCCTCAAGCGTAGACTTTGCGCCCACCCGTGCGGCAACCAATGCTTGCACTGCTTCGTTAGGGTGTTCAAGCAACGCTGTGAACTCGCTGTCACTCTTTGCAAAAGCATAGGTATCTTTGCCTGTTGCAGGGCTGATCTTTATTGGAGGCTCAACGCCATGCTTGATAAGCAACTCGGCAAACTTGGCGCTACTGTTAAGTATCTCTTTCGTGATGCCCGCCTCAACAAACAAACGTTCTTTGCGATCACGCACCTCAACAAGATGGGACTCAAGCTTGTCCACATCTAACTCAAGCAACGGGTCGCTGAACATGCGGATGGTAATGTCAATCAACCGCTTCTCAATGGTGGGGAAGCTAGACATCTCGTGGTACAGCTTATAGGTTAACTCGACATCGTTCTTGCAGTACTCACCATACTGCGCCAACTGATCAGCAGGGAAGTCTTCAAGGCGCAAGCCCTTGGCATCGTTCACCTCTAAACCTTTTGCACCAAGACCAAAGTGTTCAACCAATTTGGCTAGACTACCGCCCACTGTGATACCAAACATTGCCCTAGCCATGGACAAAGTATCAAACCAAGCCTTGGGTTTCTGCCCAAAGACCCACGTTAGGATAGCCGCATCAAACATTGCGTTATGGGCTAACACGAAGTGATTCCGCCAATCGAAGTGCGCCAACCACTCAGCCGTCTCTTCTAGGCTTCCGGAAAACCATTCAGCAGGCTCGGAATTTACCTTGACCGCAACACCAATCACTTGGAACTGCGGGTCACGCACATACTCCTCCGTTGTTAGACGGGTTAACGAATACTCACGACTGTAGTAAGTCTCGAAGTCGATTGTGATCATGCGGGGGTCTTAGGTCGGGCGACCACACGTCTAGCCTGCGTAACGGTTGTGGGCGGGACTGTGCCGTTCCACATGCCCGTGCCCTGCATCAGCATATTGGCGTTCGTCGTGCCGTTGTCCATTGCGTGACGCAACTTGGCGTTAATGTCCATGTTGATGTCGTACTCGGTCTGCCCAATAATAATTTCTTCCATGACGCGGTTCATGTCATACGCACGCCTAACCCGTTTATAAACGCGCCCAACAACGTAACGCTCAAGGCGCGAAAGTTCTAAATCGCTAAGGACATTTTTGATCTTTGACAGGGAACGGGCATCAAAGTCTTGGGCCTCGAGTTTCTCGCACAGAGCCTTGAGTTGGTCAGGTATGAAGGGGCGTAGTAGTTTGTCTATCATGTGTTCTTCTCCTTAAGTAATTGTTGAATGCGTTGAAATGCCACAAGATAGTTACCTCGTTCTGCAATCTGACAGGCTTCCAAAAAGTTTTCTTGCGATAGCCCAACCCACCCACGTTCGGGCAACGGATGCCCTGCTTGCTTGTAGGCTTCCTCACGCCAAAGTTGTGCTCGTTTCTTGTGGTACTCACAATGTGGGCAGTCGGTTACCATGCTGGTCGCTTTCCTATTTGTTCAAGCACTTCTACTAATTGGTCGATGTTTGTTTCGTTGATCACAAGGGCGTAGCCCATCGCATCCTCTATCGCATTAAGTTCTCTGCGTTGTAATGCGGTTGTGGTATTCTTGCCCGCCTTGCACTCGATAGCTATGAACTGCCCGCAGTAGCACGCTATGATATCGGGTATGCCTGATCGACCGAAGCCGTTGCTTGGGGGGAAAAAGAAGTAGGCATCATACTTGTTCAGTATGACTGTTAGTCTACGCTTTACTTTGGTTTCGGGTGTTATTGCCATACCTCTAATGTAGGGCATAACTGGACTATGTCAAGTCTTTTTTAGAAAATATTTTATAGGTGTTAACACTAGGAATCATCGACACGTTGTCGACAAATCCAAGACAAAAAAAGACCCGCACTTGGCGGGTCTCTTACTATCACTCGTGCATCATAGCGAATAGCGAATCTAGTATGTAGAAGTTTCTATCGTTGTATCGATAGCCTACATCATCTACTAGTTCGCTGTCCTCCATTAGCTGAAGCACGGCTAGGGCACTCTGTGCTTTCTCCGGCAGCTCGTCAAACTGTTTGTATTCCACAGCATGGGAGTCAGCATGAAAGCGTTTGACAAGAAACGTATTGCTGTACTGCACAACTATTGCGTACTGCTTATCCGTCATCTTTTCAGCAAGCATAAACTCAAGCATTGCTTTCTCATACTTCTCGGACAGGAAGTCCTTACGCATTAGTTCGCTTACTTCATTAGGTATCTCCTCTCCGCGTAGCAACAGATAGATATACCTTTGTACAATTGTAGAACTTGGTATCATGGTACTGTTACTTATCGGTCGCATTAGGTCCCGTATAGCACCCGAGAACGAAGAGTATATCGCTGTGTTTGCTTTCTCGATAACCTCTGCCGCTATCATAGGTATGAAGGTCTTCTTCACGATGCGTACCGCACCCATCAGCTTGCTAGTGGTACTCGTGTTAGCGTTACCCCGTTGGTTATCAATACGCCACGACTTGATACAGTAGACTTTCTCTGTCGGACCGCTACGCGCATAGCGAGTATCGATAGAGATTTCACCGAGATGCTCAGTGCCTTTGTAGACACGCACCATACGCAAGAACTCTACGCCCTCGGGGGGTACGATAGTCCTGTCCTGTATAGAGGACTTACTCGTGTTGTAGTTGATGTCTTGCTTGCTCATACCCTTAGTAGTAAAGGTAAACGCTGGCATGTCTAGGGCTAGTTTGTTTACCAACTCTGCTAAGAATGGGTCAAGCGCATAGATTGCGGGTAGTTGTATGTTTGCAAAGGTCATAGTTATTACCAGTTGAATTTGTTGAGGATGTCTTGGACATTCGTTCTAAGTTCTAGTCGTGCGCCAACATCAGAACGTAAGTCGTCTATGTCGGTCGTTGTCACGGCCTGCTCTAGCATACGTCGTGCTTTCTCCAGCTCTGGGTCTTTCGTGACATTGAGTCGGGTCAGCAGGTCGCATAGGTCTATAGCGTTGTCGATCAAAGAGTCACGGAAAATCTTACGATCACCGTCTTCTTTGTCAGTCAGCTTATCAGTCATGTGCATCAGCACAGCGTGCAACCTATCCCATGGGTCACGCATAGCTTCTGATAGCTTGTCGCTAAACATCTTCTCGTACTGCTCTTGCAAGTCAGCCTTGACGCGAGCCTCGCAGTTGATGCGGAAGTCACCACTCTCAGGCACAGGCAGGAAGTTGTACTCGAACTTAAAGCGACGAGGTAACGTATCTACATCAGGAAACTCATCAGCACGATAGTACTTGCCTAGCTTGAACGCTTGGTCGTTCTTGATCTGCGGATAAGCAATGATGAAGTCTTTGACTAGCGCATGGAAGTTAGCCTCCATCGTACCGAGTTGCTCGCGATACTTGAAGAAGTTCTCCATAGGTAGTAAGCCGACACCCTTCATCCAAGGCAAGGTCTGCGTTGAGTTCCATGCTCTGCACTTGGCCGAGTACTTCTCTATCTTCTTGAGGTGATCACTGCCCGCCATGAGGTACTTGTATACCGAGCCCGCATCTTGGTCAGCTTCCTTGGATGTGTTGACATCCATGGTGGTTTCGTTGTCACGCTTGCGTGCAGTCCATGTGCTGATACGCAACTCCACGAGCATAGCCATGGATGATAGGGAGACCACGGGACCCGTGATCGTCATTGTATTCTCTGTCATAGGATTCTCCTGATTAAATTAAATAGATTTTTCGACAACCTGTCGAAGTTTCCGAGGTACAAAAGTGTGATCTTTAAAGAACTTAGTGTTAGTACGCGATGGCTTAGTACCCTTGGGCAGGCGTACGCGCTCAAACACTTGATCTCTGTGCAAATAGGACACGAACGTCTTCATCCAATCGACCGTGTTCACGATGCTTAGTTTTCTTGAGCCCCCCGATGCCCACATGTGACTACCTGCTTGATTGGCAATGATGTGCAGTAGTTGCACCCACTCGCTAGGGTCGCCCCTGTCCAACATAGACTGCGCCTTCTTACACGCCATAGGATGAAAGCCTACGCCTCTACGCCAATCGTTATAGCCGTAGCCAAACGGTATAGCATCACGCGCATAGCGTTCTTCCCACAGATCGTCACGCTCTTGCGGTGATAGCTTCTGCTCGTTACTAGCCTTGTATTCTTCAGCGGAGAAGAATCCTAAGTCCGTAGCAAACTTCTCGAACGAGGGGTTGATCTCGCTGTGCTCGAATGTATCCGTAACTGCGAGCACAACTTGCGCCCACGATAAGAACGCTTCATACCTCTGCATGAATTCATTTACCTTACCTCGCCTAGCCCGCGTGTTATACGCAACAGGGGCAGTGAGCAGGAACGACTTACCATCTACATACTGGAAGTCAAGCCTACCGGTATGGCGCGGTAACTCATACATCTCTGTGCGAGTGTGGTTCACGCAGTAGAACATACGCCCTTCACTCCACAAGAAGTTCTGAGACACATCTGGTAAGAAGTTATGGATGTTGTCGGGCGTGTACGCACTATAGTACTTGGGTGCAAATACAGAATAGGTATTGTCCGAACGCCACTCGACGAGCGTCTGTCCGTAGTACCGCAGATGCACCGTGTTGTCATCCGGCATATGGATGTCGGCCATGTAGTGATGCTGACGACTACCCAATGGGCGAATCTTGTCCTTGTGCCCACGGATAGGTTTAGTTTTATCGTGCCAAGATTTCACGGCCTCAAAGCCCGCTACCTTGCGCACGCATGCTGTGTTATAGCCCATTTGATTTTCCCTTCAATAAAGAATGTTGAATAAAAGACATACTCTTGGAGAGCATGTGGATATCAAGCAACTGTTTCTGATGCTTTAGTACAGTGTTCTCGCTTACGAGAGAACCTATGTGGGGCTTATCGCCCTTCTTATAAACAACCTGACCTTTGGCTAATACGACTAGTGGCATATGGTTCGGATTCGTCGACACGGTGTCGATTACTCCGCCTCCCCGTTGTAGAAAGCTATCAAGTGTTTGACCACCTGACCGTTGGTAGGTTGAAAGCCTAGCTTGGACACGAGCCCTTCCCTTACCTCTTGCAGTAACTCAAAGGTTTCTTGGTTAAGCGTGACCACAAAGTTTTGTACAGTCGGTTTCATCGTCTCTGCTCCATGATTTCTTTTGCATTGGCTTCAACTTCCAATCTCAGCAGTGCCGTGATCGGAGTAATGAATGCCGCTTTGATGTCAGGCTTTACGAACATCGTCACATTGGTAGTACGCACGCCATTCCACTCTTTGCCGAGTTGGTTGCAGGCGTTAAGTGTTTCGCATACACGCAATGCTTCCTCGATGTCCAAGACAAACTGTTCACCACCTATATGTAATAGGACTTCCATTTCAAACCTCCTTAATAGTTACAAGTTGACCCTTTGGTGGGGTATAGCTTGCGTTGCCGATGATGCACCACAGGATTGGTACATTGAGTCGCGCCCACCCCGGCGGATTGCTGTGCATATACCCATCAGAGAGCATCACGAGAGCATCAGGCTTGAGCTTATTTTTCTCCATAAACTCAGGTACGCAATCAGGATTAGTACCACCACCACCTTTGGGCTTTGTCTTGTGGACAATGTCAGACAGGTGAAGCGTGTACGTCTCATGCCCGTTCACATTGGTATCCCAATACAAAACATCGACACGATCAGGTACAACATCCAAGATGAGTTTATTAAACTCAGACATGAACGCATCGAGCAGAGGTCCGTGTACAGAACCTGACGTATCCATCGCTATCACGAGGTGCTTCATCTTCTTACCGATGATCGCAGGCAGGATAACGTCTTGCCACAAGTAGTTCTTGTGGGCTTTGCGCCACGATGGTGCTTCACGCCCACGCAGATTGGTTTTGACAAACCGCTTAAGCACAGCCCGCCAGTCAACCTTCGGTGCGAGAAGTTCGCCTATCTCTCTGGACATATTGCCACCTACTTTGCCAGCATAGATTGCGCCTTGACGCAGCGCGTGATCGATGTCACGTTCTAACTGCTTATTCTCGTCTTCAGACAGGCCATCCTTCGCGCCTTCCCAATCGTGCTCATCGAGGGAATTACCGTCAGGTTGTCGATTAGTCCCTCGATGCTCGTTCCCATCTTCACCAACAGGACCATCACCATCTCCATCCTCATCGCCACCTCCGCCACCACCTTCTTCTTGCTCATCACGCAGGATGTCAAACACTTGGCGTGCATCCATACCACGGAAGCGTGTGTCAAAGCACCCCTGATACTTACCAGTCTTGGGGTCGCGAGGGTGAGAGATCATGCTCTCGAGTTGGTCCATGTCAAACAACTGAAGATTGATCACATGATCACAGGCACGATTGGCTAAGTCGTGGTCGATGTCATGCAAAGACTTCCATGTCGTCAGGTGACGATAGCACTTGTGCATGTTCTCGTGCATTACCAGAAAGGCCAATTCCTTATCTGTTAAGCTGTCTACGAATGCGCGACCATACTCCGCATCGCGACCATTGGTGCGTGCAGTTGGTACAAGTTCAGACACACTCGTCTTACCTACCATAAACAGACCCGCGAACAAAGCGAATTCTTTGTTGCGCATCAGGCTCACATGAACAAGTTCTATGCGTTGCTCAGCCGTTAGTTTTCTCATTAGCATTTCTATGCTCCTCTCGTTGTTGAATTACAAATACCTCGATGTCATGCGCGGCCTCATGCTCACCTATCAGGCGCAGTTGTGCCGCGAACGCCATGCCCGCTTGGTACAAGTTGTCGTACTGGTTAGTCATTGTTTAACTCCGCAATGATCTTCAACTTGTTATAGGTATCGGCATCAACTTCCTGCCAACGCCCTGCGCTTGTCATGCGATCACCAAAGTCATACATGTTGACCGTGCCGTCGCCCGCTTGCGAACCATCAATGCCCCAAAACGTAGAGGCAAGCGCATCGAGATGCTCATCTGGGTGATCATCTGTCGTGAACTTAACCATCGTGCTTACTTCGCTCTCACCAAAGTAAGTCTCAATCTCTCCGATGTAGTGCTTCATTGCATCTTCCTTGGTTGTTTATCAATAACTATTGCTACGTCTTCCAGCTTGGTTATCCTGCTGTTGGACAACGGCACGGATGTATCGAACTCCATGGACAGGCGTGTCCATACAGTTGCGTTCCACTTGGCTAAGCGTTGGCTTGTGATGTGTATCCATCGCCCGCTAGTCTTGTCGACTACATCAAAGCCGTCATTGACTGGCACGATGTAGCAGTTGCGATAGCTAACAGGGGTTCCGATCTTGGTAGTTTTCATTTAAGTTCCTTGGTTGGTTGGAGTTTTCGACAGGATGTCGATTTATCCCTTGAGTCCGGCAAACATGTACTGGTTCTCACGAGCCCATGTCACGAACGCAGGGTGTGCAATAGCCCAATTCTTCTTAGCTTTAACTTCGAGTAAGCTATTGATGAAGAGTGCTTGTGCTTCTTTAGGCATACGCTTAACAAAGCGCATCCATGTTCCGAATGTTTCACGAGTGCATGTAGATACACCCTTGAACATCAAGATACATTGGGCCGCTGGACTTGTGGGCAAGGCCACAGTGTCAGGGTTAGACTCGATAGCCTCGCGGGTCGGGAGTTGATCAGCCATCGATACATACGCTTGCAAGTCACGCGATGCAGAGAAGCCGAGAGTGCCGTCGAGTGCGGCAATCAATGCGTTGTCAGTCAGGCGATCACGGATGGATACCCAATGCGATGCCTTGAACAACGAGCGAGGGGACACGAACGCAACCTGTGATGCGTCATGTGGGTTGAAGATGTACGGGTTCTGTTGTTGCCCGCCATCCTGATACGATGCCATGCAATGGGGATACTCACGCACCCATGCTTGCACCTCGGGTGCTACACCATGGTTGATAGCCCAAGCTAACCATTCTTCAGCATTGGGTTTCATGTAGGGAGCCCATGTCTGACGGTTGCGTGTATGTGCCTTAGCAGAGTCACCGACACCATCGGCATCATCATTACCAGTAGTAAAGACAATGGAGTCCGAGTGCAGATAGAAGCTACCCATGCGACGCTCATGTAGTAGAGGGTGCAGGGTGTTACGGACATAGTCGTCGGTCTTGGTCCACTCGTCGATCATGATTACGCATGGCTCGTTGAGATGCAACTTGAAACTCTCAGCAGGATAGAAGTCCAAGGTGCGTGTCGTGTGGTTGGGTATGGGCATGCCCGCCTGACCCACATCGGTGTTCGGACCATCGATATACACCTTGTGATAACCCGTACGCTCTACGATCACATCATGGATCGCGGTTTTACCAACACCTGGTTCGCCAGTAAGGTGTACTGAGTTATGCCCGCTATTGAGGATGAGATCAACGGCTTCGGTGAAGTTGATGCGACGAGAGTGTTTGATTTCTGACATTTTAATTTCCTAATAAAAGAAGAGAAAGGAATAGTCGACACCATGTCGACCGTTCCGAGGTTACGAACGTGGGTACTTCTGATTGGTATCTAACAAAGTCTGTGGTGCAGACGCATCAGTTACCAACATGTAAGGACCTTTGCCGTAGGGTTGCACTACACACCAAGATTGGCGTGCAGAGATCGCGGCTTGATTGCCGCAATGCAGACACAAGCGATAGCCCAAGGCATAACGCTCGTGGTGGATGTCGTCACCGCACATGGCACATGAATGCCAGGCTGTGTAATCGTCATCGTATTCTGTAGTATGGTGAGTCATCAATCAATCTCCCAATAAGTAATGACAAGTTCTTCCGTCGCAGGATTGCGATAGAAATGAATCTCTGTGTAGGCACGACCCTCACGCACGCACTCATCGAGTGCTTGCAACCAACTGAGTGCTTTGCCGTTGAAGGGGATAGGCTTGCGCCATGGGAGTCGATACAACTGCATCACGGTCTCCAATAGAAGAGGTCGAGGGCAAGCACAATGAGTGCGAGGGCAATGATGAAGCGTGAGAAACGCTCGAAGTCAGTAAACATAGGTATCTCCAATAAAAGAAATGACACAAGTGATTTGGAATAGTCGACAGGGTGTCGAAGAATCCGGAACCACGGAGAAAAGTACATAAGAAGTTCTACTAGCTAATGTACTTCGTACATTATAACATACATTCTTGACAAAGTCAAGACCCTCTCCGTGTTTTAGCACACCAATCCGTTATTTGGAGGCGAGGTCCCAATCATCCGCAGATTTGGTAAGCAAGCGACGCTTACGCTCTTCGATGGCCTTGAAGATTGAGCCGTTGAACAACTCATCCACGTCGTCATCCGATACTGTGGGTTTGTCCTCCAATAATTTCTTGGTGACACCGGTCATTTGCAGTATTGGCTTGAAGTCATGAGCACGTTCGTGTGGCAACTCTTTATGTTGGCGCAATGCGGGCGGCAAACCCCGAGCGTCGACACCGCTAAGCATGGCGCTGTCTTGTAGCATCTTGAGTACGTCGAGTTCCATGGGGCGAGCCGCTTCTATAGCTTCAGCAGTGGGTAACAAGTGAGCCAGCTTTTCCTGCTCGGGCAGTAGGTCGGTGAAGAACCCGTTGGCCACGCCCGTTTTGCCCGCCATGGCAAAGCGACGAGCAACAGTCGTTTGGTTCTCGGAATGGTGGTAAGGGTTTACGCAATGGGTTGTGTTGCACCATTTCACAAGCCGACGCGATGCTGGCACATATCTGCATGTGATAAACAAGATACGTGTGACCGAGTTGGTCAGCATGGCCTTGGTTAGTGGCGAGTAAGGACTGATGACGGGCGATGCTTTGGGGTCGTTGGCGAAGTCACTGGTGGGCCAAACGATGCACATGCCTTGGGTCGTGCAGTTGTTTATCAAATCATCTGCGGTTCTGTATTTTTGGATGCGTGACATGGTTGCCTTTCGGTTATGTAATGAATACTCAATAAGTTTACGAGGGAATTTCGAGGAAAAACACTGCCCGTAAGGTTACATTATAAGGGTTGAACTTATCTTATTCAAGGGGTGTTTTACACATTTATGCGGGTTGTGAGACGATATTGTAATGAATAAATGAACCGCTCAGGTAAATTGGAATATTGTAAACGAAGATTTATTTTTTTCGGGATAGTCAAGAAGCAGAATCGGAAAAAACGCGCCCAAGCTATACAATTTCCTCGGGTTTCCCTTAGCGGTTCATTTATTATTTATTTTATTAAGATAGATAGATAGAGAAAACAAGGACTTACGAGTTTTGAGAGTGCAAAATAAGATAACGTAAGATGCCTAAATGTAAGGTTCTGAGGATAACCTTATCTTTGATCTAAACCGTTGCTTGTATGCAACTAATAAGAGCGAATTGGGCTTTGAATAATGTGCCAGGCCATGTGTGTGCGAGTCTTGACGGGCATCGCACTTGCCGACGGGCTGACTCGATCAGGGCGCGGAAAAAACGTCAAAATGTCGAAAACTCCGCCGTTGCGACAGGAACTGGCATCGTAGATGCGGAGCACACGACGCATTTTGGGCGAAAAAAAACGCCCGCCACGCAAAAGCATGACGGGCGAATTCTTACTCACCGACAAAGTAAAAGCCAAGTGATGACACAGTTGAAAGCATGGCGACCCAAAAGAAGGTCAGCGACTCGTCGCCAAGCGCAAGCACAGACACAATGAAGGCTATGAAGCAAATCAACGCCTTAAACGCAAAAAACTTGTAAAACTTATCCATAACGAACTCCAATAAAGGTTAAAACGGAATGATCGACACCATGTCGACCATTCCTTGCGGGCTTAGCCCAAGATCATTGCCACTTGCGTGAGCAATTCGACCGCATCAGGCGTGCCTGACTTAGCCAACTCTTTCACACGAGTGTTGATCTTATCGGTCAGAGCCTTCAACTCTGCCTTCTCAGCATCGATTGCCGACGCATTACGACGGGCGACTTCGGCATTGAGCTTTTTTGCCTCATTCAAAGACTTGTTGTCACCTTTACGCAACAACTCAGTTTTGCGCTCAATCAGGTCATCGTCGGCAAACTCAGCCAGCTTCTCGATTTCCTTAGCCTTAGCTTCTGCCTTGCGCACCGCATCCTTCGACTCAGACTTAGGCTTGACGAAATCAAAGGTTGACACGCAACGATTGATCTGCCTCTCCCAAATCTTTTGAGCCGCATCATCCGAGCGACCCTTGTCAATGTTGCCCGCTTTGTGAAAGTCACGCACGAGCATGAACTCAGAGTAAGACAAACCCTTGATAATGTCATTCAGATTTGAATCCAAGACATCGAGGGCTTGCTTACCCTTAGCCATCAGCGCCTCAGCCGCACCGGTTTCTTCGCCAATGGTGAAGATCGTATCCTGCAACTCGACGGCAGGCTTGCCGTGAATCATAGGAACAGGAACAGCAATAGCAGAACTTGCAACAGAAGTATTTGTCATGATCATTTCCTCAATTAAAGGGTTGGCAAGATCGCCAAGGAATCGTCGACACTTGACGATGATTCCCTATCGGCAGACGATCAATCTGCTGATGATGTATATTAAGGGATGGGTCAGATAAAGGGTGAAACTCCACACAGCCATTCAATGCTATGTTATGGAAACATCGCTAAAAAAAATCGACTTGCTCGCCGGATAAACCTTGGCGTTCGTGAGCCTGGTCGGAGAACACGGTGCGGGTTTGTAATCGGTGGATAGGAGAACACCACCGTGGTGGGTAGGGGCAGTATTGGTAGTAGGTACCATCACGCGAACATACACAGTGTTCCGCGCAAAGGAAGAGCAAAATTTAAAAACACCCCCGGGTGTTAATTTGGGTCCCCCTAAACACCCACCCCCCATATATTTTTAGGCCCCCCTTGCGCAATCTGGTTCCATACATGTAGAATCCAGACACCTTTTGGAGTGCACCCCTTTCCTCCATGCTAAAACTTAATATCGATAAAACGGTTCCGTACCCCGAGAGTACCGAGCCCGACAAAGCAGCGACCTTGCGTGAAGACATGCAACTGGCCGCTAACACAGCCGCCGTCTTAAAAGGACTGGGCGCTGACATTGAAGACTCCCCGATTGCACAAGAAGAGGCTGACGAGGTATTTGCTCAGTTCTCGGAGATTGCAAAAAAGCAGTTTGAAGATGCAATGTCAGACAAGCCCAAGCGGGGTAGGCCCCGCACGCGGCCCGAAGCACCAAACGCCTCGGCGTTAATGGAGAAGGTGCCAGTCGCCCAGCGGATCAGTACGATGTTGCGCGAGTACAACAACCCAATTGTTGCCGACGCAGCAGAGCTTCGCCTTGTAGTAACAAATAAGTTACTAGACCTAGCGGGCTGTGGGGACCCCCGAATCGAAATAAAAGCGACGGAGATGCTGGGCAAGATAAGCGATGTAGGCTTGTTCTCCGAGAAAACCGAGATCACCGTGACGTACAACAACGTCGCGGACATTGACGAGGCGATCAAAGACAAAATTCGCAAGATGATGAAGTTGAACTCAATCGATGTGCCAGTCATGGACTTGGACATGAAGAAAGAGTTTGAGGACCCCAAGGTGATTGAGGATGTAACGCCCAAAGAGCCGCCAGAAGAGGACACTATCGATGTCTGACGAACTGGATAACATTGACCCGGAGCTCAAAGCGCTGCTGGCTAATCTTCACCTGTTAACAGAGAATCAGAAAAATGTAATTCTTGCGGACCTATCCCGCAAAGAAGAGATGCTGGAGAAGCAGCTAGCCCGAGATACGTTCATGGGCTTCGTGAATAAGTGCTGGCCGACCTTTATTTCGGGCCGACACCACAAGATTATGGCCAAAGCGTTTGAAAGAGTGGCCAACGGAGAGTGCAAACGGCTGATTATCAACATGCCACCCCGCCATACAAAGTCGGAATTTGCGTCTTACCTCCTACCAGCGTGGTTTCTAGGTAAATACCCGCATAAAAAGATCATCCAGAGCTCAAATACGGGTGAATTAGCGGTCGGATTTGGTCGAAAAGTGCGAAATTTGGTCGATTCTGACGTTTACAAGGCAATTTTCCCCAATTTTGAGCTCCAACAGGACTCAAAAGCCGCTGGAAGGTGGAATACCAACAAAGGTGGCGACTATTTTGCGATTGGTGTAGGTGGTACGGTGACCGGAAAGGGTGCCGACATCCTAATTATTGACGATCCGCACTCAGAACAGGAAGCTGCACTGGCTGCCAGTAATCCGGATGTGTTTGACAAGGTAACTGAGTGGTATACGTCTGGTCCGCGTCAGCGTTTGCAACCTGGCGGGTCAATCGTAGTCGTGATGACTCGTTGGTCGCTGCGGGACTTAACGGGCCAGGTTCTCAAAGCTGCCGCTGCCCGCGGTGGAGAGCAGTGGGAGGTGATTGAGTTCCCTGCCATCATGCCCTCGGGTAAACCCTTATGGCCTGAGTTCTGGTCTTTGCATGAATTGGAAGCGCTCCGTCAGGAGTTGCCTAACTCGAAGTGGCAAGCGCAGTACCAGCAGAACCCAGTGGGTAATGAGAGTGCGATTATCAAGCGGGACTGGTGGAAATGGTGGGAACTTGAGAGACCACCGGCATGCGACTACATTTTGCAGTCATGGGACACTGCGTTTGAGAAGACTAACCGTGCTGACTTTTCAGTGGGCATGACGTGGGGGGTTTTCTACAATGACGAAGACCACAGCTTGCCGAACATTATTTTGCTCAACGTGTACAGGAAGCGCGTAGAGTGGGTGCAGCTCAAAAAGGATGTGTTTGAGGAGTACCAAGAGTGGGAGCCGGACGGTGTAATCATCGAGAAGAAAGCCACCGGCGCACCACTAATTTATGAGTTAAGAGCAATGGGTATTCCAGTTCAGGAATACACGCCGAGTAGGGGTCAGGACAAAGTTGCCCGCTTGAACTCGGTCTCAGACATAATTGCGTCAGGGAAAGTATGGGTTCCCCGTACCGCTTGGGCGGAAGAAGCAGTTGACGAGATTGCTGCATTTCCGTCTGGCGAGCATGACGACTTGGTGGACGCAACCACTCTTGCACTGATGCGGTTCAGGCAGGGGGGTTTCCTCCGCTTGCCTTCCGACGAACCGGAAGAACAAAAATTTTTCAAACGCCGAAACGCGGTGTTCTATTGAGGATGATGTATGGCTACTAATATCGACAAAGCTCTGTATTCTTTGATCCCCGGGATGGAGGATCAGAGTATGTTCCCCGAAGACGCAATTGAGATTGAGGTCGAAGACCCAGAATCTATGCGCATTAGTGCGGGCGGTGTGGAGATTGAACTGTTGCCGGAAAGTAAGAAGGCAAGTGATAAGTTTGATGCCAACCTTGCGGAAGAGATGGACGAGGGTGAGCTGGGTAAGCTTGCGTCTGAGTTGATGGGATTAGTGGATGCAGATATTGCCAGTCGCAAAGACTGGACAGATGCGTACGTTAAAGGTCTTGAAGTTTTGGGGATGAAATATGAAGAGAGAACTGAGCCATGGAACGGCGCTTGTGGAGTGTTTTCTACTGTACTCACGGAAGCGGCCATCCGGTTTCAAAGCGAGACTATCACGGAAACGTTCCCTGCTGCGGGCCCTGTTAAAACGGAGATTATTGGGGCCATTGATCGTCTTAAAGAAGAGGCGGCTGAGAGGGTCCGAGATGATATGAATTATCGCTTGACTGAGGAGATGCCTGAGTATCGTCCTGAGCATGAGCGCATGTTGTTTAACTTAGGTCTTGCGGGCGCGGCCTTCAAGAAAGTTTATTACGATCCGGGTCTGCGTCGCCAAACCGCGATCTTCTTGCCCGCTGAAGATGTGATCATCCCTTATGGGTCGTCGGGCGCACGTACCGCTGAGCGCGTCACACACTTGATGCGTAAGACGAAAAACGACATCAAGAAGCTACAAGTTGCAGGTTTCTACCGCGACGTTGAGCTGGGTGATCCCGTTAATATTTACAACGACGTTGAGAAGAAAAAAGCTGAAGAGCAGGGCTACTCCATCACTGATGACGACCGCTATCAACTAGCGGAAATTCAGGTGGACTACGTCATGCCGGGCGATGAGACCGAAGATGAGATTGCAGTTCCTTACATTATTACGATTGATCGCGGCACAGATGAAGTTCTTGCCATTTACAGAAACTGGAATGAAGATGATTCAACGTATGCGAAACGTCAGCACTTGGTTCAGTACGACTATATCCCAGGTTTTGGTGCGTATGGTATGGGGCTTATTCACATTATTGGTGGTTATGCTCGTGCTGGTACTTCTCTTATACGTCAGCTTGTTGACGCAGGGACACTCGCCAACCTTCCCGGTGGCCTGAAGTCTCGTGGCCTGCGTGTTAAGGGTGACGATACACCCATCGCACCGGGCGAGTTCCGCGATGTAGATATCCCAAGCGGGTCTATCAAAGATAACATCATGACGCTCCCGTATAAGGAACCGTCGCAGGTGTTGCTGGCGCTACTGAATCAGATTACGGAAGAAGGTAGACGACTGGGTTCTATCGCTGACATGAAGATGTCGGACATGAGCGCACAAGCACCGGTGGGTACAACACTTGCGCTGCTTGAGAGACAACTCAAAATCATGGGTGCTGTCCAAGCCCGCGTGCACAACTCGATGAAAGAGGAGTTCAAACTTCTCAAGAGCATCATCAGAGACAACATGCCAGAGGACTATGACTACGAGCCCGCTGGTGGAGATCGCACGGCCAAGCGTGAAGACTACGATATCGTTGAGGTGATTCCAGTCAGCGATCCTAACAGCTCAACAATGGCTCAGCGGATCATGCAGTATCAGGCTGTTATGCAGCTTGCGCAACAGGCTCCGCAGATTTACAACTTGCCAGTCTTGCACCGCCAGATGATTGAGGTGCTGGGTGTGAAGAATGCTGAGAAGCTTGTGCCCATCGATGATGATCAGAAGCCGCGTGATCCCATCAGTGAGAACATGGCGTTCCTCAATGGCGAGCCTACAAAAGCGTTTATTTACCAGGATCACGATGCGCACATTGCGGTGCACTCGACGTTCATGCAAGACCCCATGATTGCACAGCAGATGGGACAGAACCCCATGGCGCAGCAGATGATGGGTGCGATTCAAGCGCACATTGCAGAACACTTAGCTTACTTGTATCGCAAGAAAATCGAAGAGCAGTTGGGTACAGCACTGCCCGCTCCGAACGAGGAGTTACCTGAAGAGACTGAAGTGCAGTTGTCCCAGCTTGTGGCGCAAGCGTCTGCTCAGCTCTTGCAGCAGAACATGGCCATGGCCCAGCAACAGAAAGCCCAACAGATGCAGCAGGACCCGCTAATTCAGATGCAGCAGGCGGAGTTGCAGATCAAGCAGCAGGAAGCTCAGACTCGTGCACAGAAGACCCAGGCTGATATTCAGTTGGCGCAAGAGAAACTCAAACTGGATGCACAGCGCATGCAGATTGATATGCAGAAGGAGCAGCAGCGTGTGGCCTCGCAAGAGCGCCAGAGCACCGAGCGTGTTACCGCGCAGGACCGTCAGATTGCACAGAAGCTTAAGGTTGACTTAGTCAAGACTATTCACAAACCGCCTACTAAACCGCAGATGCCCGGAGGTAACAGATGAACGAGTTTGAACTATTAAGGAAGTACAACGACGAGTTTCGAGAGCAAGCGCTCTCAAGACTTGCGTCGGGCCAGGCTAAGGACTACGCGGAGTACCGCGAGTTGGTTGGTGTGATCCGCGGTATGGACCACGCTAACTACAGTTTACTGGAGCTGAAGAAAAGGTTAGAAACAGATGATTAGTGTGCCAGAACCCAGCGTTGCAGGAGCTCCGTCGTACCTCCACATAGACGGGCAAGACATCAAAGTTGTTGCCAAGATGAACTTGCCGCGTGTTGTGGTGTTTGATAACTTCCTGTCTTATGAGGAGTGCGAGGGGCTGATCAGCGGCATTGAGCACAAGATTTTGCAGTCTACGGTTGTAGACGACAGGACGGGCACGTCTATCCAGCACGAGGCCCGCACCAGCTCTGGCTCTTACTACACACGCGGGCAGACCGAGCTTGTGGACCGCATCGAGAAGCGGATAGCCCGGCTCCTCAACTGGCCGATAGAGTACGGCGAGGGGATGCAGGTCCTCAAGTACGAGGTGGGTCAGCAGTACAAACCCCACAACGACTACTTCACAACCCACTCTGGCGTGCACCTGGATGGCGGGCAAAGAGTTGGGACGTTCCTCATGTATCTCAACACGCCCAAGAAAGGCGGGGGTACAAGCTTCCCTAACTCGGGGCTTGAGGTAGCGGCGCAGGCTGGTAGCGCGTTGTTTTTTAGCTACAAAGACGCAGATGATTCGTCGATGACCTTGCACGCTGGTACGCCGGTGTTAGCAGGGGAAAAATGGGTGGCCACAAAGTGGCTGCGCAGAAGCAAGTTTTGATGCAGTTGTGTCAAAAACGTAGTGGGTTAGGGGTTACCCCACTGCGGTCTAACGTAACCCTTGAGAGAGAAATATGAGCGAAATCTTAGTAAGCCAAGACGGTGCCACAGCCACTGTACTTCCCGCGACGGCTGAAGAGAAAGCAAAGCAGGTTCCTGATCCTGCTACTTTTCATGTTCTTTGCATGCTTCCCAAAGCAGAAGAAGAATTTAGTGAGTCTGGGATTCTTAAATCCGCTACCGCCATGTATCACGAGGAGCTCCTTTCCCCCGTGTTATTCGTAGCGAAGATAGGCCCAGACGCATTTAAAGATGAGAAGCGTTTTCCTTCCGGACCTTCATGTCAAGTCGGCGATTTCATTATCACCCGCCCCAATACTGGCACCCGTATGAAAATACACGGTACAGAGTGGCGTTTGATCAATGACGACTCGATTGAAGCCGTTGTGCAAGACCCCCGCGGTATTCAACGTCCATAAGGAGAAATCATGGCCACATTTGAAAAAACTGAGTTTGTCTTCCCTGACGAAAAGGAAGAAGCTGAAAAGAATGCAAATCAGCTTTTAAAAGACGACGATATTGAGATCGAAATCGTCGATAACACGCCCCCATCGGACCGCAATCGCGCTCCCTTGGATACTCCCCCCGAGGAGGTTACAGACGAAGAACTTGATAGATACACTGATGTCAAGCTCAAAGAACGTCTAGCCAAGCTGGGTAAGGGATACCACGACGAACGCCGCGCTAAAGAAGCCGCTCACCGAGAGAAGGAAGAGGCTATCCGCATGGCGCAGGCGGTTGTTGAGGAGAACAAGAAGCTAAAAGGTTCGCTAAATACGAACCAAGAAGCTCTCTTGGAACAAGCTAAAAGAGTTGTAGCCAATGACCTTGAAAAGGCTAAGACCAGGTACAAGGCGGCGTATGAGTCAGGGGACTCCGAAGCCATGGTCGATGCGCAGGAAGAGCTAACCGTAGCCCGGATGAAAGTCGAGCGCGTAAATAGTTTTAAGCCTGCCCCTTTACAAGAGGAAAAAAATGAGGTACAAAACACACAATTCACGCAAGCACCCCCTGTGGACCGCAAAGCCGAGGCTTGGAAAGATTCCAATCCATGGTTTGGCAAAGATAGGGAAATGACCGGTTATGCGTTTGCGTTGCATGAAAAACTGGTCGTAGAGGATGGCATTGATCCTAATTCGGATGAGTATTACCGAAAACTCAACGGACGGATTCGCCAAGTGTTTCCAGAGAAGTTTAACTCTGGAGACTACGCTGATGCACAAACATCTCAGCGCTCGGGTAAATCAAACGTAGTTGCACCTGCGACGAGAAGTACTGCACCACGAAAAATCGTACTTTCACCGGATCAAGTGCGCATGGCAAATAGGCTTGGGGTCCCATTAAAACTCTATGCCGAGAAAGTTGCTGAACAAATGAGGAATAAAAATGGCTGAACAAAATCGAATGAACCGCGCTTTAGAGACTCGTGAAAAGGAAGTTAGACCTGCTGCAAAGTGGGCTCCTGCCGAATTACTCCCGCATGTCGATGAAGAACCCGGTTATGCAATGAGATGGATTCGCACCAGTATGGGTGGTGTAGGTGACGCCAAAAATATTTCCGCAAAACTCCGCGAAGGATGGGAGCCCGTAAAGGCTTCACAACACCCTGAAGCGCATACTTACGTCGATCCTAATTCTCGATTTAAAGATGCGATTGAAGTTGGTGGACTTATTCTTTGCAAAACACCGGCTGAGTTTATTGACCAACGCGCTGCTTACTTCCGCAATATGGCGGAATCTCAGATGCAATCAGTAGACAACAGCTTCATGCGCGAAAACGACGCTCGTATGCCCCTGTTTAGCGATAAACGCACGACAGTGACTAAAGGTGCCGGTTTCGGTTCTGGTTCTTAATTATTTTGGAGTCTTAAATGGCATCTACCGCAACCCCCTACGGCCTTCGAGCCGTAAATGAACTGGGAGGTCTACCTTATGCCGGTAGCACTCGCACGTTCTTAATCAACCCCGCTGGCTACAGTTCCAATATTTTCAATGGAAGTATTGTTGCTGTCGTATCTTCGGGATATCTTGAAATGGTCACTACCAACGGCGATAACAGTACACCGTTTCCCGCTGGTACTATTGGCGTGTTTGTTGGCTGCTCCTTTGTGAATGCACAGGGTCAGTTAATGTTCTCCCAGTATTATCCTTCTGGCACAACTGGCGTGGTTCAAGCTTTTGTCATTGACGATGATCGTACTGTGTTCCAAGTTCAAGCCGCTGGCTCATTGGCTCAAACTGCTTTGGGGCAGAATGCTATTTTGAACGCCGTTCAAAGCACTAGCACTGGTTCTACCCAAAACGGTAATTCCAATACAGCCATTTCAACTTCTACTGCTACTACGGCAACGTATGGTTTGAAGATTGTTGGTTTTGTTCAAGGCCCATTCTCTACTGTTGGCGATGCCTACACAGATGTTCTGGTGAAGTTTAACATTGGCAGTCATGCCTATAACACCGGCACCGGTATCTAAGGAGCTAAATCATGGCTATTTCACGCGCACAACTACTTAAAGAGTTGCTCCCCGGTCTGAACGCATTGTTTGGTCTTGAGTATGCAAAGTATGGTGAGGAACATAAAGAGATTTATGAAACCGAAACCTCTGAGCGTTCTTTTGAAGAAGAGACAAAACTGTCAGGTTTCTCTGCTGCACCAGTCAAAAACGAGGGTTCTGCCATCGCTTATGACAATGCACAGGAAGCATGGACTGCACGTTATACACACGAAACAATCGCGATGGGTTTCTCCATCACTGAAGAAGCCGTGGAAGATAACTTGTACGACAGCTTGTCTTCACGCTATACCAAGGCTTTGGCCCGCGGTATGGCTTACACCAAGCAAGTTAAAGCTGCTTATGTGTTGAACAACGCCTTCACAGGTGGCCCAACATATGGCGACGGCGTGGTGCTTTGCTCCACTGCTCACCCGCTGGTATCAGGTGGTACCAACAGCAACACTCCTTCCACTGCTGCTGACTTGAATGAAACATCGTTGGAAAACGCTGTTATTCAGATCGCTGCTTGGACAGACGAGCGTGGCTTGTTGATCGCTGCTAAGCCTAAAAAGCTTATCATTCCACCATCACTGCAATTCGTTGCTACACGTTTGTTAGAAACCGAACTCCGCGTCGGTACTGCTGACAACGATATCAATGCGTTGAAGAACAATGGTTCGATCTCTGAAGGTTACACCGTTAACCACTATTTGACCGACACCAATGCGTGGTTCTTGACTACAGACGTACCTAACGGCCTAAAGCACTTTGTTCGTTCACCCTTATCTAACAGCATGGACGGCGACTTTGACACAGGTAACGTTCGCTATAAAGCTCGTGAGCGTTATAGCTTCGGCGTGTCTGACCCCTTGGGTATCTTCGGTTCGCCCGGAGCTTAATATTTCCTAAGAAATATTTGAAGGGGGGCCTTGTGCCCCCTTTTCTTTTGTTGTATATTGACTTTAATCCGGGCTTATCCGGTGTTCTGACAGTCCCGGCTGACGACATGCAGACAGAACACCCCAACTTGCATGTAAGGAATACATCATGGCACGCACTACGTTTCAAGGCCCAGTTCGTTCATTGGGCGGCATTTATCAACAAGGCCCAGCTACTACTGTTGAAATCACAGCAAGTACCACATTAAGCCCAGAGGCTCATGGCGGTCGTATCATTTCTATTGGTGG
>Ga0114974_10000267_pt1 | contig 44124 bp, 30 predicted proteins | sample S_130206_EF_Meta_FD_87318 | JGI IMG/M metagenome (GOLD analysis project Ga0114974, IMG submission 87318) | Freshwater microbial communities from Lake Simoncouche, Canada to study carbon cycling - S_130206_EF_MetaG | ecosystem: Environmental > Aquatic > Freshwater > Lake | place: Lake... | reverse complement strand
TAATCAGACCATTCGTAAAATAACATCAGCGGGAGTAGTAACTACTATTGCTGGCACTGCTGGTCAAACTGGTTCTACTGATGGAACTGGTTCTGCTGCTAGATTTTATGGTTTACGAGGAATAACTATAGATTCTACTGGTAATTTATATGTATGTGAGTCTGCTAATTGTACTATTCGCAAAATAACACCATTTGGAGTGGTAACTACTTTTGCTGGTACTGCTAGTAGTTATACTTATGGTGATGGAACTGGTATTAATGCTAGGTTTGGTTCTCCAGAAGGAATTACTATAGATTCTTCTGGTAATTTATATGTATGTGATACTGGAAATCACATTATACGTAAAATAACATCAGCGGGAGTGGTGACTACTATTGCTGGTACTGCTGGTCAAATTGGTTCTACTGATGGAACTGGTTCTGCTGCTAGATTTAAATACCCGAAAAAAATAACTATAGACGGAGGAGATAATTTATATATAAGTGATACTAATAATCATACTATTCGTAGAATATTATCTGGTACTAATATAGTAACTACTTTTGCTGGTACTGCTGGTCAGGCTGGAACTTCGAATGGTACAGCACATATCGACGGTCATCCAGTAATTGCAGATGTTGATGATATACCATTTACTGGATTAGGAAATGGAACAAATGGAGGAGCTGTTGGAATTTGGTATAAAGATGGGATACCATTTACTGGTACTGGTAACGGAACATTAGGAACTCTTAATCTTATATATAAAGATGGGAAGCTTTTTGATGGTATATCAATTTCTACTAATGGTACTGGAGGAGCAGTTATATCAAAAGGAATTCCATTTACAGGAGCTTCTGATGGCACTGTAGGAGAAAAGGGATTAGTATATCTTGATGGATTTACATATACTGGTGTTAGTAACGGAAAAGTCGGAGATTTGAATAAAGTATATAAAAATGGAGCGTTATTTACTGGAACAGGTAATGGAACAAATTTAGGAACTAAAGATGCTTTATATAAAGACGGTGTTTTATTTACTGGTGAAGATTTTTCGGTATCATATGATATGATAACTGTTGTTTGGTATGAAAATGGATTTCGTTTTAGTGGATTTGGTCATGGAACAGTAGGATTAGCAAATCATTTATATAAAAATGGAGTATTAGTAAATGGACAGAAAAATCTATTGGGTGTAGAAATGATTTTTGCTAATGGCTTACCATATACTGGATTTTATGATGATAAAAAATTATATAATAATGGTGTATTATATACTGGAATAGGATCGGGAACTGTTGGTGCATTGGGAATATCATATGTTAATGGAGTTCCAGTAACTGTTACTCCTGTAAAATTTAATTCTTTTACTGGTAATGAGTATACATGTGCTGCGATAACAACAGATCATGATGTTTATGAATGGGGTAACGCATATGCTGGGTCTACATTAAGCGAAAGGATTACACACAAAGCATCTAGAATGATGCTACCTGTTGACATATCAAATCCTAAAGATATAACAGCTTTCAGATATATTCGATCTGTAAGTATACCTTCGTATGGATTCGTTAATGTAACTAAAGCTTATATATTATCTGAAGACGGAACTGTATATTCTATACTTAGACAAAGACAAATTAATCCAATAAATTTAACATATAATCCTAATAATCCATATAGTGATTCTACAGCTATATCATCTGTAAAAATAACTGGATTGCCTAAAGTATTATCTTTAGAACAAAATTCAGAATTAGTTTTAGCTTTAGGAGAAGATAAATGCGTATACGAATTGTACGATAATTTTAGTTTTGGTACTAGTGCATTTAAAGTATTAGGTTTGCCAAATATTATTGATATAAAAGTAGCTAAAAGTAGTTCTGCAATTTATTCTGCATTGGTTTTAGGTGAGGATAAAAAACCTATTTTTATAACAAAACCTACTATAGTAGCAAGATACAACCCTCCTTATACCACAATAAATGTACCTACAACAATTAAAAAAATGTCTTGTGGATATAATACCCACGGATTTATTGCAGATAATGGGAATGTATATTTTTATGGAACTAATACTTATAATCAAATACCATTTACCACAAGAGGATCATCGCAATCAGCTTCATCTATAAATCCTATTGAAATAGTTTCTTTACGAGATGACGTAAAAGATTTATTTATTGGTGATAACATGTCGATGATTGTCACAAATAGTGGAAAATTGACAGGCTTCGGAACGGGTTATAACACAACAATAAAAAATTCTACTTCACAATTACCTAATGTTAGTGCTGTATATACCACTGGAAGAAATTATTATGTTATAGGAGCAAATGGAGTGCTATCTAGTGCAGGATCTATTGCTAATACTTATGGACAATTAGGACACTATAGTGCAACAATTTCATGGGAAACTGTATATAGTATGCCTAATATATATACAAACAAATCCATAAATGATAAAATATATTATACACAATCATTTGGAAATGGAATAGTATCCGAAGAAATTTATACACAAGGTTTATTGCATAGTCCATGTGGTATTGTTCCTGATAATAAAGGTAATTTATATATTTTAGATAGAATCAATAATGCTATAAAAAAATATAATATATCTAGTAATGTAATGACAACTATTTCTTCTTCTGATCAAACATTACATTACCCAAAAGCAGGAGTTTTTGATTCTTCTGGTAATTTATTTGTTGCTGTTGATGGTTCTAGAACTATAGTAAAGGTTTCTCCTAATGGAATAGTAACACAATTTGCTGGTAGTGGAGTTTCTGGAAATAAAGATGGAAAAGGTATATTAGCAACATTTTCAAAACCATCGGGAATATCTATAGATTCTAATGATGTTTTATATGTTACGGATAGTGTAAATCATAATATCCGTAAAATCACACCAGATGGAACCACTACTATTTTTGCTGGTGGATCTGCATCGGGAATTTTAGGAGGATACAAAGACGGAACTGGAACAAATGCTTTATTTTATTTAGTAAATGGAATTACCATAGGATCTAGCGGAAATATTTATGTAACAGACATTCCACCATCGGTAAATGGTGGAAGAATCAGAAAGATTACACCCTCTGGAGTAGTAACAACTATAGCAGGTAATGATGTAGGGGGATCTATAAATGGCATTGGAACTTCTGCTAATTTTAATAGAGTAGAAGGTATTATTGATGATAAGGATGAAAATCTTTATGTATGTGATTTTGGTAATAGTAAAATAAGAAAAATTACTCCCGCTGGAGTTGTAACAACTTTTGCGGGTGGTGATACTTCTGGAACAACTTCAGGATATAAAGATGCTACGGGTATTAGTGCTTGGTTTAATCGTCCAATAGGAATTAGTATTGATTCTAATGGAGATTTCTATGTAGCAGATACAGATAATAATAAAATTAGAAAAATTACTTCTGATGGTGTAGTTACTACTGTTGCTGGAGGAAGTATAGGTAATTCTGATAGTACTTTAGTGTATGATGATATGAATATACAATTTGATAATCCAACACATTTAGTTATGGATGCATCTAGAAATTTATATTTTTCGACTGGTCCTACAGGTCCTAATAAAATTAAAAAACTCTCTACTAGTTATCAAATAACCAACATTTTATCTTCTGGAGATACATCAAAATATTTGGCGGATATAGTTGATGGTGGTGATATATCATCAATGTCAAATGTTAATAATGTGTTGACCGTTTCTTTGGGATATTATATCTATCAAGTATATGGTGGATCTTATAATACTTTATATTCGGATGTTAATTATACGGGATATCAATTTGATAGTGCTAATCAAATAACTTATTTTACATATTATGGATTAATTAACATTATTAATGCAAATAATATTACTACTGTTGTTGGAGGTTCTGCTGATGGAACTACGTTTGGTATGTTTGATGGTGTAGGCACAAATACACTATTTAACGGAATAAAATCTCCTTTACTATATAATGGAGATTTGTATGTATGCGATGCTTATAATCATAGAATTAGAAAAATTACTTCACAAGGAGTAGTTACAACTTTTGTTGGAGGTGGAACTAGTGTAAATCCTAGAGGATATCAAGACGGAACTGGATCAGCAGCTTTATTTAATACTCCAAATTCTATAATAACATATGGTGGTAATTTTTATGTTTGTGATACTAACAATAATAGAATTAGAAAAATTACTCCTCAAGGAGTAGTTACAACTTTTGCGGGTAGCGGTTTATATGGTACAGTGGATGGATCATCAACATCAGCTTCTTTTAGTTATCCTATTAATATCACAGCAGATCCTACGAATGGAGATATTTATGTTGCTGATTATAATTCTGATAGAATAAGAAAAATAACACAAAACGGAACAGTATCTACAATAATATCCAAACAATCTATAGGTGTTGTAGTAGATTCTGATGGTAATTTATATTTTTCTGATGTATTCAATCATAAAATTAGAAAAATTACGCCGAATGGTGTAATGACTACTTTAGCTGGGGGTGGTACAAACGGAAAAACTTCTGGAAGTATTGTAGGAACTGGTACAGCAGCTTTATTTAAAACTCCTCGTGGATTAGCTATTGATTCTAGTAATAATATATATGTTTGTGATTCTGGCAATCATGCAATTAAAATAATAAATCCTTCTGGTGTAGTCACTTTATATGCTGGATCTCCAACAGCATCAGGGAATACAGATGGAAATAAAGATACAGCAGCTAGATTTAATAGTCCTTGTGGAATTTATAGAACTTCAAATGGAGATATATACGTTTCGGATACTTCTAATCATAGAATAAGAAAAATCACTTCATCTACTAATATAGTATCTACTATAGCTGGTAATGGTATTGGATATGCTAATGGAACTGGTACAGCAGCTTTATTTTGTGAACCAAATGGAATATCAGTAGATTCTAGTGGAAATGTTTATGTAGCAGATTCTAAAAATTATACTATTCGTAAAATAACATCTTCTGGAATAGTAACAACTATTGCTGGAGATGGGACTTTTGGTACTACAGCTACAAATAGCAAAATAAATTCACCATTCGGATTAACAATAGATTCTAATAATGATTTATATTTTACTCAAGGACATCTAATACAAAAAATAACTACTTCTACTGGAGTAATAACTGATGTAGCTGGTCTAAGAAACGCCACATCACAATTACCAACCTATAGAGAGGGGACATCAGCAGCTTTTTCTAGTCCATTAGGTATAACTGTAGATTCTAATAAGAATCTTTATATTATTGATGCTGGTAACAGCAAAATTAGAAAAATAAGTCAAATATCTTAACCATTAAGATCATAAGTTCCGTAGACGGAAGTGTCATTCATTGTCATATCAATGACGTGTTTGACACTTTCTTCGTCTGCTGATCCGTGATATGATTTAGCTGGAGAAGAAAGTTCGCCAACAATATTACTGCTAAGTTTTCCATAAAACGAATCATCAGTAATTTGTTCGTTGACGGATTCGTTGGGGAGACCAGGTTCCCAACTGTATTCCATTCTTTTTGCTTTTAATTGCCACCCATAATGACCTCCTAATGGGTTCATTTGATTTCCAACTTCTTGATCCTTTCTTTGAGTGATTTGAAAATAATTACCACCTCTACCGTTCAAACGATCACTTCCATATTCTGACATTTGAAATACATCACCAGACTTTGGTTCGATTGACTGATTTAATTCTGTATAAACAGGATCTCCAGACATTCCTTTCAAAAATGACCTATAGTCTATGTATGCTGTAATTTCATCATCTGCTGCAAAACCAAATTTACTTAGCATTAAATTAGATTCAGACAAATCTATTATCATTTTTAATGCTTTTGGTCCATGAAAAATACTAGTTGGTTGTTCTCCATAAATTAAATCAGCAGATAAAATATTCATGGTGTTTACATAATAATTAATTTTTTGTCCCATGCTATGGACAACTTCTTCTGCTACGTTGGCTAAAGTTTCAATATCGGGAGTTAATCTTCCTTTATCGTATAATTCGTAACAATTACTAAAATTACCAGCACCAGAATAATAGCAAGTCATATTAGTATTTAATTACATTAAACTGTTTAGTTTGTGGATGTTTAAATAATTTAAAAGGTCTTTTACCTAAACCTACTGCAACACCTTTTTCTAACTCATGTCTATTTAAACCATGTTTTGATATTAATTCTTCTGCTTCATCTGGAGAAATTCCTCCAACTTTTTGTTTTGAATTCTGATCAAAATTTGCATCTGTTGGTTTATAACGATTTGCCATAATATTAGCAGATTGTAGATTGCTACCATCATCAGTAAATTTATTTCCTCTAGTAGTAATTGCATGTGTAGTCCTATGCCTAGGCATTACTACATGTTCTTTTAAGAAGAATTCTTTAAAAGTCATCATGATATTATTTAATAAAAAAGGGACTCCGAAGAGTCCCTTTTAAAATTTTTATTAACTTTCTATTTTAGTTAAACATTGATTTTCCAGGCCCACTTGGAGTGGACATATTGGACTTAACCTTCATTGACTTACCGTCATCGTAGGTAGTTTTCGCGGGCATGTAATGTGCCGTAGGTGCGGTTTGTGCAGTCTTAGAAGCCTTTCCATGAGCGGAAGCGGTTCCAGCAACTCCACCAACTTTATCATTACTCTTAGAAGTCATCTTCTTGCCGTCATTACCAAAATTTTTATATTCTGATTGAGGAGATTCTTTAAGACTGTCTTCATCATCTTCGGATTCTTCGGATTCTTCTTTTTCGGATTCAGCAGCTTCGTCTCCATAGGATTCGCCGCCCTCTTCTCCACCAAATCCGCCTTCTTCATCACCCATTTCTTCTTCTTCACCACCACCTAATACGTCTTGTAGCATACCCATTAGTTTTTCAGCAGTTCCTCTGTCGAGAGTTAAAGTCACGGTATCTTCACCGCCTTCTTCCTCCCCGCCAAAACCACCTTCGCCACCTTCACCACCTTCACCACCTTCGGAAGGTAAACCAAGGGCATCATTTTCCATTACATCTTCAAACAATTTTTCGAATAGAGATTTATTACTCATATATCCTATTTATGCTAATTGATATAATTTTTCCAATTTTTTGATGTTTTTTTTTATTTTTTATTAAATGTATATATGGCTAGAAATCCCAAAAAACAAATTTACATGAATAATCCTGCTCTACCTACGGTAGAAGCACAATTTGAGTATACACCAGAAATGGTTGCGGATCTTAAAAAATGTAAAGAAAATATTCTACATTTTGCTGAAAATCATTTTTATATTGTAACAAACGATGAAGGCAGACAGAAAATTAAATTACATTCATTTCAAAAAAAAGCATTAAGAATGATTAGAGATAATCGTTTTAGTTTATTGTTGTTTAGTAGGCAAGTCGGTAAATCGACTATATCAACAATATATTTGTTATGGGTTGCAATATTTCAAGATGATCAAAGATTGTTACTTGTTGCAAACAAAGAAAATACAGCAAAAGAAATCTTCAGAAGAGTAAGATTTGCATATGAAAATTTACCAAATTGGTTGAAAGCTCCAGTTAGTTATTATGGACTAGAATCTATGGAATTAGCAAATGGTTCTCGTATTGGTATTACAACAACTACGGGAACTGCTGGTCGTGGAAGTAGTGCTAATCTGTTATTTGTGGATGAAGCGGATTGGATAGAGTGTATCGAGGGGTCCGCACTAATTGAAATAAAAAACAAAAAAACACAAGAAATAAAAAAAATTTCAGTAGAAAAAGCTTACAATCTATTTAATTTAGATAAATAGATTGTGTATGCTCGATCTATTGCTAACAAATAATGATAATATAACTCATGAAAATGTATACAAAAATAATGAAAAATTAATATACTCTTTAGAGGAAACACGAAAAATCGCAAAGCAAACTTATTATAATAATTCTAAATTATTAATACCTAGATCATATTCTAGAATAATAGATAAAAGATTAATTTTATCTATTTTTGAACATACAAAACAATATGAAAATTTGCCGTTTATATATAAATTAAAATTTATATTAGATCTTGTTAAAAAAGAAACATTAGAATGTAGTATTTGCTCTAATACAAACAAACATAAAGATAGAGCATTATATAAATATTGTGGAAATAAAGATTGTTTAAAACAAATACAATCAAAAAAAGCTAAAGAACGTGGAACACGGATGATGCTCACTAAAGAAGCAAAAGATAAAAAAATTAAATCTTTAACTGGTAGAAAGTTATCCGAAGAGAATAAACGAAAAATAGGAGAAACTAATGCTAAAAAATGGACAGAAGAATATAAAGCAAAAGATAGATTGCTTAGAATATCTAAAAATTGTGATAAAAGAATATCAGATACGATGAAAGCTAAAATATTATCTGGAGAATTCACACCAAAATCGGAAAATAGGAAAAGAGCAAAAAGAATTAAATCTGATATTACTGGACTAAATTATAGAAGTAATTGGGAATTGATTTTTCATGAAAATAATCCAAAATTAGAATACGAAAAATTGCGATTATCTTATATGGATGGGGAAAATGAAAGAATATACATTACAGACTTTGTTGATTTTGATAATAAAATAATATATGAAATTAAACCTTCTTCTGAATTAAACGAAACAAACTTTTTAAATAAGAAGAAATATACAGAAGAGTGGTGCAATAAAAATGCATTTTTATATAAAGTAATAACAGAAAAAGACTATAATTTTTATGGAAGAAAATAATTTAAATCCAAATGATTGGGAAATTTTAACAAATACTGGATGGAAATCTTTTTCTGGTGTAGTTAAAAACAAAAATATAAAATCGGTAAAATTAAAATTTGATGATGGAACTGAACTTATATGCAGTGAAAATCATGAACTGTTAACATATTCTGGAAATTTTACTTATGCAAGTAAATCTAGATATAAAAAAATAGTGTCTGATTCTGGGTATAAAAAAGTTATATCAGTTATTAAAAATGGATTTATAGATGCATATGATGTTACGAATGTAGATGGTGGAAAATATTTCACAAATGATGTAATATCTCATAATTGTAATATGCTTAGTGAATTTTGGGCATCAATTTATCCAATCATTTCTTCATCTACAAAATCCAAAATTATTATGGCATCTACTCCCAGAGATACATCTGGGTTATTTTATAAACTTTATAGTGGATCTGTAAAAGGAGATAATGAATGGGTTCATATGAAAGTACTGTGGAGTGAAGTTCCTGGACGTAACGAAAAATGGAAACAACAAACTATGGCATCTTTGGTAGATCCCGCAATGTGGAATCGCGAATTTGAGTGCGAATTTGATGAAGTAGGAGAATCCGCTCTCGACAATGAAATGTTTGATCAGATGAAACGATATACATTTGAGCCACTTTATGTATTAGATGATGGGCATTATAATCTTTGGGAACAACCAAACGAAGAAAAGATATACGTTGCTGGAGTAGATATATCAGAAGGAGTTGGAAAGGATTATTCTGTAATACAAATATTAGATATAACAGAACCTAGAAAAATAAAACAAGTTGCTGTTTATAGTAACAATAAAATATCTCCTTCAGAATTTACTCCAAAATTAAGAGAAATTCTACAGCATTGGGGAGATCCCCTTGCAATGATTGAACGAAATAATTGTGGAGCACAAGTCGTTGATAATTTAAAAAGAGAATTTAACTACGAAGGAATTGTTAATTGGGGTATAGATAAAGTTGTAAACAGAACTTCAAATAAGTTAGGTATTATATCTCATACAAATACCAAATATTATGCTGTAATGAATCAAAGATATTGGGTGAATACAATGAAACAGGTCCAAATAAATGATGCGGGAACTGTTTTAGAGATGAAAGATTTTGTGAGAAGTAAAGGTGGTACATGGGGTGCTAAAAGCGGATCAAACGATGATAGAGTAATATCCTTAATGTGGGCACTAATGATTCTACACGAAAATATAGCAAATGTTTATTTTGATATCATAGAAAATGATGAAAATGGAAAACCTTCTGTAATACGATCAATAGATTACGGAATCAAATATTATATTAATCCAACATCAATATATTCTAATGAAAAATCTGGTGGAGATGCATTACCAGTTTTAATGGGAGGTAATGCGGAATCTGATAATCCAGATATAGACGAATTATACAATCAAGGTTGGACACATATGTAATTAAATATAATTATGTCAAATTATTTTGATCAGTCTAGTTTAAACAAATCTAGGAAAGATAAATTTACTCTGGTAATGGCATTACCAGAGGCTTTAATACCTTTTAACAAAAAATTTCAAAGAAGTAATGCTGATGTAGATTTGAATACAATTCAGTTTTCTATATATGGTACAGTAGTTCCTAAGAATAATATCCCAGCAGAAGATGTTAGATATGCTGGAGGAAATATATTCGTATCCTCACATAGCAAACCGTCATACGAACCAGTTTCTGTAAATTTTACAATAGATAACGAATTTAAGAATTACTGGGTAATACATAAATGGTTAGATTTGATGAGAAATGAAAAAAGTGGAGTTTATGAGCATCCAGAAACAATTAAAGATAAAGGATTGGGGCAATATTCTACCGATTTTTATATTATAGCAAGAGACGAGTTTAATAAAGAAGTTATAAAATGGGTGTATAAATCAGCATTTCCCATATCTTTAGGAGAAATTAATTATAATTATAGAGAAGCGGACGAAATTGAAACTACTTTCGAATTTGTATTTAGAAGGATAGAAACAATTTTAATATAAAATAAAAATTATATACTAATAAACACTAAATATTAACATGGCTAGAAGTATTCAATCCCCAGGAGTCGAAATTGTTGAAAAAGACTTATCGTTATCCCCTGTATTACCAGCAGGAACAAATATTTTCATGACAGGTTTTGCTGCAAAAGGTCCATCAGATGACGTTTTGCAAATTACCTCAATGGCAGATTTTGAACAAATCTATGGAACACCAACAAGTTCCGCAGAACGATATTTTTATTATGGTGCAAGACAAATTTTAAATAGTTCTAATGGAAATCTATATGTAAGTCGTATGCCATATGGTGATGGTATCGGAGAAGGATATGGCTCCACATACGGAGCATTGGTTTATCCTATAGTTGCGGTATATGAAGATCCATTAGAATCAAATCAAGTAGGAAGAAATACAAAATTAATAAGTCCTGATTATTTTAAAAAGCAACTTATTATTGATGCATTAAGTGCATCAAACACTCTTTCAGCTAGAATAGCAACATTAAGTACTGTAGGTATTTCTACTTATGAAAAATTTACTAAATCTGATAGAAAAACTATTGTTGATGCTTGGAATTCTTATAGTCAAACCTATCAAACCAATCCTCTTCTTAGTGCATTTGCATTAGAACAATATTCACAAATACAATATTTTCCTTTAGGTAATAATACGATAGTAACTACTGATTTATTAGCAAGTGATAAATCCACATATATTATTGGTGCTCCTAAATTCTTTGATTTAGACAATGCTCAATATCAAGGTGTTATTGATGGATCAGCTTTCACTTCTACAAATTCTAAATGGTCTTCTACAGCAGCAAGAATAACAGATATTACCAGTGTTGCTGAATTTGGTAAATCTGGATTAATTGTTGTTAATAAAATTCAATCAACTATCAACAATCGTTGGGAAGGAAGTTATATCGGCATAACCGATAATACCAATCTACAACCAAATACAGATCATAATTCAATTCGTGCTATTTATACGAATGGAGCCGCTGCTGGAATTAATGGAATGCTTAAATCTGACATGAGGGAAATTCCAATAACTAAATTAGCATTCCCACTATCAGCAACTACTGATACTGGATCTAATAGAAATTCTAATAGTTTATCCGAAGCATTAGAAAAAGTTTCGTATTCATTCCCCGATATGTCTACCAGTACTTTTGATGATACTGTATCATTTGGGTTATTTAAACTTCGTACAAGTCCATATAATCCAGATGCGATTACATTAGGTTATGCATTTGAAGAATCTAGAGTAGGATCTTTCGATTATTATAGACAAGTAAATAGTCAATTGGGTGGAGTTCCTAAATCTTTCTACATTGAAAATCAGATAAGTAAATCTAATACTATTACATGTTTTATTAATAGTAATATAAATGGTAAAACTACTGGTTCTTGGTTAAACACAAATGGTATACCAAATAAAAAAGTTCGTATTTTAACACAACACGCAGTAGATGATATGATTAATTTCTTCGAAGGAAATTGGTCTAGATATGGATTTCATCTTAACGATTTAACTCAAATAACAAACTATTTAGATTATGCTGATGCGCTATTCCCCGCTGGTAGTTATGCAAATTTCTCTACTACTGGTAAAAATTTAGGATCGATTCCATTTAAATTAGATCGTACACTAAGAAAGATTGAAAACGATGAATTATTTGATCTTGATATTGTAATTGAAAATGGATTAGGAACTATATATGCAGCAATCTGTGCTAATGAAGTAACATATTATGATGATATGGACACAAATAAAGGATTACTAGCTGGTGTTGCCGCTATTTGTGAAAACGAATCTACTGATCCAGATCCAACCAAACCAAATTATAATGTAAAGGAAAATTATAATGCTGTATTCCAAATTTTTGATAACTTTGTTACAAATTTAAGAAAAGATTGTATATTCATTGCAGATCCTCTAAGACACATTTTCATCACTGGTGCAAATAATTTAACATCAGCAGATCATAACAAAGCATTCTCTAAGTATATTTATAATCCTTTGAGACATCTATACGAAACAGCAAATAGTAGTTATTCTGTTGTATATGGTAACTGGGCTAAAGTAAATGATGAATATGCTGGTATGAATATTTGGGTTCCTTTCTCTCCATTCGCCGCAGCAGATATGGCAAATGTTGATAGAAATTTCGAACCTTGGTATGCACCCGCTGGTTTCACACGCGGACGTGTCACTAATGCTCTTGCATTAGCAGTAGCACCAAAACAAAAAGAAAGAGATATGCTATACAAAATAGCTATAAATCCAGTCGCATTCTTCCCGAATGATGGATTTAATATCTTCGGTCAAAAGACCCTTTTACGTCAACCAAGTGCATTTGATAGAATTAATGTTCGTAGATTATTCTTGTGGTTAGAGAAAGCTGTAAAAAAGACTGTAAAATATTTCGTGTTTGAACCAAACACATTGTTTACTCGTAATAGAGTAGTGTCTGTATTAACTCCTATCTTTGATAGAGCTAAGAACACACAAGGTCTATACGAATATCAAATTGTTTGTGATGCTAGAAATAATACTCCAGCAGTAATTGATCAAAATGAAATGGTTGTAGATATCTACTTAAAGCCAGTTCGTTCTGCCGAATATATCTTGGTGAACTTCTATGCAACATCAACCTCTACAAACTTTAACGAGATAATTGGAGCCTAAACCTAAATAATTATATATGGAAATACCAGAATTAACAATTAATAGTTTTTTTCGTAATGCGGTAATTGATGACTTTTCTAGAGATTACCTATTTAGGATAACAAGAATAAGTTTCGATAACGGCGAATTACTCGACGAGACGGATCTATTGTTTGCAAAAACGGGTAAATTACCCGCAAGAACAATCGTAAACCATCAAGTAAAATACGCAGGTCAGACGTTTAATGTTCCAGGATCGGTGGAGTTTCCAGGCAGCGAAAGCTATGTAATGGATTTCTATTGCCCAGAAACTTCATCTATTAGAGAAAGATTAATGAATGAAAGCGTTAGAACATTCAACAACTTTTACGGTATTGCTGGCAGTGGTGCTGGTGGTGGAACTATTGCTAGTGCTAATTCGACGATTGAATTAATTCAATTTAATAAAAATCTTGATGCTCTTTATAAGTATGAATTAGTTGGCTGTTCTATTCGTGAAGTAGGTGAAGTTGCATATAACATTGCAGAAGGTAACGGTGCTGTTATGTCCTTTAATGTTGGTGTTGCTTATCACTTCTTTAGACGTTATGCTTTAGGAAGCAATTTAGTAGTACCCACCAGCGAACTATAATAAATGGCTGATGTAAATCCTCCGAGTCCAGTAACTCATTTTTTAGAGTTATTATCAGATTGGGACTATAGCTTACCTCTCACAACACAATGGGCGGTAGCTATAGCTCCAGAAGCTTCGGAGAATGGAGATTCTAATGGATTATTTCAGATTATAAAAGAGTATACACAAATTGATGTAACTGATTTTTATATACCATTATCTATTCAAAATAAATTATTAAATGAAAAGACCCAGCCCAATATTGATGGGCTGGGTCTTTATTATGCGCAATCCATAAGAATGCCAAAAGAATCGTTTACTCCTATGTATGTAGGTGTTGATAATATGGGAGGGTTTTTGAAAGGCACTGTAGCAAGCGATAGATTAGATATGGGTGGAAGACATTTTAATATAGATTTTTTAGAAACAAACGTAGATTTTTCTGACGGATTAATTCGTCCTTGGATAATAGCAGCTTCTTATAGAGGTTTAATAAACACTGGCAAAAGAAATTCTATTAAAACTAGTATTGTAATACAAGAATTTTCAAGGCAGAGAAATGCAGATGATTTAAAACCAGTCAGAAAAATACATACATTTGAAGGGTGTGTTCCTATAGATGTCTCCGAAAGAACTTTAAAATATGATTCTGAGGAAGTTTTAGTTAAAAGTGTTGGATGGATTTATACTTCATATAAATATGAAATAGACCCAAACAGACTTAGATAATGAGATTCACAACAAAATTACAACTTCCACTATTAAAAAGAGAAGTAAGATATTCAACTATTAAAAATAATAACTATTTTGATATAATTAAATTTATTACAAATAAAGATGATGAAGGTCTTAATAATTACTTCGAATTTATATTATTAGATATAATAACTGAAAAATCAATTATAAATAAATTATCTAATATAGAAAAATTTCTTATTCTATTAGATAATAGATCCCTGACAATAGGAGATAATTTACAATTAAAAGGAAATAATTCGACTAAAATACAATTTTTGATATCTTCTATAAAGAATAATATTATTAATAATATTAAAGATTTAAATTTAACAAAAAAAATTCAAGATAAAGATTTTATAATTGATTTAAATATTCCAAAATCTTTAATTATTGATGATTTTGATAAAATATATAGAGAAATAATTAACAAAATTCAGATAGGTGATGAAATCATCGACACAAATACCTTGACAGATTTTGAGAAAGATTCTATAATTAGTAATTTACCAGCTTCTATATCTGGCGATATCTTTAATTTCATTAAAGAAACACAAGAAATAACTTCTAAAATATCTATTATAGCTGAAAACTCTAAATTAGGTTTAGAAAATGTACCAGCAAATGTATTTGATAGTACATTCTTTATGTTTTTAAAATCTATTTTTACTGATGATTTGAACAATTTTTATGAATTGCAATTTCAACTTATCCATAAAGTAAATCTTTCGTTTGATCATTTTATGTCTATGACTCCAAATGAGTGTAAAATATACATAAATTTATATAATAACGAGATTAAAAAACAAGAAGAAGCAGAATCCAGATCGAGTTCGTCTTTACCATCTATGCCATCTATGCCAAAATTTAGATAATCTGTTGTAATTTAAGATATATAGACTAAATCATTGTATGAGCGTCGGTAATATCTTAAATAAACTTAAAGAAATCAACAATTCTAATTTAGTTTCTGTTTTTGTGCCCTCTGCACAGAAACAAATGTCTTTTAGACCACTTTCAGTAAAACAACAAAAAGACTTAATTAAGAGTGGATTGGATGGAGCACTGGCTGGAGTTACTATAAGTAATATTATTAATGATATTATTATTAATAACTCGTTTGAAAAACATAAATTTTTATCTACAGATAAATTTCCTATTATTCTATCATTAAGAAATCAATCTTTTGGAAATATATTTACTTTAAAAGAAGATGACAAACAAACAGTGTTTGACATTAATCAAATACTGTCCAAGAAGCTAGTGTATACTTACCCAGAAAGGGTTTCTTTTAATTTAGAGGGTACTGAAGTATCAATTTCCCTAGATTTAGTTTCTTTAGAAGATGATACTAAAATAAACACCGTTCAAATAGAAAAATCTAAGAAAAATAAGGATGAAAATATATCTGATACCGTAGGCTCTTTGTTTATATATGAAATAGTTAAATTTGTTACTGGAATAACAGTAGATAAAGAAGAGTTGGATCTCCTACCCTTACCAGTTAAAGATAGATTAAATGTAATAGAAAATCTTCCAGCAGTTTTAAATAATCAAATCTTAGATTATATTCAGAAATTTAGAAAAGAAGAAGCCGATTACATTACTACAGATGCTGGTGTATTACCAGTGGATGCTAGATTATTTGCTAAGGATTAATCTTAGTGAATAAATAATTTAGTGGAAGATAAAAAAACTTTAGATAAATTAGATAAAGTAACACAACAACTAAAGGCTATCTCGGAAAAGCTTTCGGTTGCTTTTGGTGTAGATACAAAAGGTGGAGCTTCTAAAGTTAAGAAAACTCTTACCCCAGAAGAATTAGCAAAAGTAAAAATTACCGCTGCTGAAACTGCCAAAGTATATAAAAATATATTAGGATTGGGGTTTAATCAGAAGGATGTTGATAACACAGCAAATAGATTCAGAGTAATATTAGGAATTACTCCATTTTTTAATTCTTTCCAGAAGAATTTTGAAGCAATTAAAACTTATATACAAAATTCTGCTTCGAATAAGAATAAATTAGAAACAAAAGATCAAATTAAAATAAAGGATTTAGAAAATTTATTTAATAAAAAGAGATTATTTGAAAATACTTTAATATCAAATTTAAACAATTTAAATAAAACCTCTTTAGATACTTACGATTTTATAAAAAAAAATCAAACCAATGAAAGTATTCTAACTGAATTACAAAAGATATCTAATTCAAACGAGAATATATCTAAAGTTAATAACTTAGATCAGGCAATGCTAGCCGAGTTACAGAAAATATCTAATAACAGTAAAATAACTTCGGATAAAATAGATTCTAATAACTTAGATCAGGCAATGCTAGCCGAGTTACAGAAAATATCTAATTCGAATGAAAATATCTCTAAAGTTAATAACTTAGATCAGAATATTCTAACTGAATTACAAAAGATATCTAATTCAAACGAGAATATATCTAAAGTTAATAATTTAGATCAGAATATTCTAACTGAATTACAAAAGATATCTAATAATACAGAATCTAGTTTTAGATTTGCTACAGCAGATTCTTCTAATAAAGATATTATAGATGCTTTAGGAAACTTGTCAAATGTTTTAGGAACAAGAAAACCTAAAAATTACACAAATTCTTTAAAAGAAATTAAAACAACTTTAACAACCATATCAAACACATTACAATCAAAGATTTATGAGCCTTTAATAAATTCTTTACTATTAAAATTAGAAGAGTTAAAAGGATCATTTGATAACAAAATAGGAAAATTAAAAGTATCATCTACAGAGTATGTAAGAAGTGTTAATGCTTTTAAAAAATTATTAGGGTGGGATGAATTAAGATATGCAATATTAGATTATGTAGATACTTCTGCAATGGAATCTCATCATCTCAATTCAAATATAGAAAAATTAGTCAGCATAAATGACGAAATGAAAAATAAGATGGGTGATAAAAAATCCAAAACAGATTCTGGAGGAAGTTGGATGGGTAAATTAGGTAATGTGGCAATTTTAGCTACATTAGGAGTTGGTTTATTTTTAATTGTTAACGCATTGCTTAAATCTGGTTCTATTGATGTAGCACAAACATTAAAAGTTTTAGTTATATTAGGTGCTTTTGTTGGGTTGTTTGTATTAGTAGGAAAAGCTGGAGCTGGAATTAAAAATGCATCAATAGGATTTGCTATATTAGCGGCTACTATGTTATTTTTGGTTCTTCCTTTGATGGATAAAGTAGGAAAGATGGATTATGGTGTAATAATAGAAGGGCTAATCAAAATGTCTATTATAATTGGTTCTTGTATAGGATTAATGGTTTTAATGAACTTTATTAAAGCTAATGAAGTAATTAAATCTAGTGCTGGTTTAGGATTATTGGTTTTAGTTATAGGATTTTTATTAATTCCATTTTTACAACACATTACCAAATTAAATTTTTCTACAATAATAGAAGGGCTAATTAAAATGTCTATAGTAATGGCTTCTTGTATAGGATTAATGGTTTTAATGAACTTTATTAAATCTAGTGAAGTTATAAAATCTAGTGCTGGTTTAGGTCTTTTAATTTTAGTTATAGGATTCTTAGCAATTCCATTTTTTCAATATTTAGCTTCTTTGAATTTTGAAATAATTATAGATGGGTTACTCAAATTTGCTGTTATATTTGCTGCATGTTATGGAATGGTTTATTTGATGCAAAAAATAAAAGCATCAGATGTCGTGAAATCTTCTTTAGGATTAACATTATTAACATTATTAATGGGATTTGTAGTAATTCCTTTATTATTAAAAATGTCTACACTTCCTTTTGATAAGATATTAACTGGATTAGCATTAATGGGCCTATCAGTATTAGGATTGGCTGGCATTGTAAGAGGAACTGGAGAAATCTTAACAAGAGGTAAAAATGCTGGTGTTAGTAGTGTTGTTGGATTAGTTGCTATAGGATTAATGTCTTTATTATTAGGTTATTTGGCTGATACAATGGTTAAATTTGCGGGTAAGCCTTGGCAAGAAATATTAATTGGGGTTGGAGCATCTATATTAGCTATTACTGCTTTTGGTGCAGTAGTTTTATTAGTTGGTAATATCGCTACAAAATCTGCTATTAATCTTATTGCTGGAGCAGTTACATTAGGAGCATTAATGCTTTTAATGTGGGGGTTGGCCGAATCCATGAATAAATTTAGCGGCGAAATGGATTGGGGTAATATATCTAAAAATTTAGCTTTGGCTACAGTTGCAATAATAGCTTTTGGTGCTGTCGTAGGTATTGTAGGAGCCATAGCAATAGCAGCAGCACCATTTATGTTAGCTGGTGCAGCAACTTTCTTAGGATTAGAAGTAATTATGTATGGTCTTGCAGTAACTTTATTAAAATTTAATGAAATTAATGCTAGCCAAATAGGAGAATTAGGAAAATCGTTAGTAATACTAGGTGCTGGTCTTTTGGCATTTCTAGGTGGATCTGTAGCTGGAGCTGGAGCTGGTATAATAAATGGGTTGACTGGTTTTTTTGGACTTGATCCAGCATCACAAATCAAGAAATTCGAATCTATAGATTCGGAAAAGATATATAAACTAGGATTAGGATTAAGTTATATAGCAAAAGGTTTATCAGATATATCAACTGGAAAAATAGATCTTAAAGATATAACAAATCAAATGATACAAATGACGAAGCCTTTATCTGATTTTTCTATAGCATTGGATGCATTCTCTAATGCATATAATAAAATAGATAAGGTTAAGTTAAAATCTGAATATACTGTAAATGTTGAAAAGGATGACAGTATACAAAATGCTATAAAAAGCTTACACGAACAGGAATTACAAGTTCAACAGGCTCAATTAGCTCAATTACAACAAAATGGTGAATATTTAAGGATGATAGCTAGTAAAGAAGGTGGTGGCGGATATATGCCATCACCTTCTGGTGGTGAAAAATCTCAGGGCGGAATATCATCACCTAACTTTGAAACTAAAAATAGTTATATGAATAATATAAAATTAGCTGCAATGTCATTTGAAGCATAATAATTAAATATTAATATGCCGATGGTTAAAACTATTTCAGATTTTATAAATGATAATAATTATAAATCCAGTCAATCTACTTCACAAGGAGTAAATAATGGTGATAATCAATCATCTGCGGGAATTAGAAGCTTTCCTAGAGAAAAGGCAAATGAAGCAATAGATGTAATTAAAGATTACGATTGGACTCATTCTACTAATAAGAATCGTAAAGCAGATGAAATACCTTATTTGTATGTAAAAGAGTTTAAAATGGCTGGAAACTCTTATATATCATCTCTAATGACTTCTGCATTATTGTTTACAGATTTAGCAGATTCTAATGTTGGAGCTAATGGTCCGTTTAATTCATTTTGGGAAAAGATAAAAGGCAGTTTTAAAGATAATAAATTTGCTGAATTTATCAGTTCTAATGCTTCTGATGTCACTCAGAAGCTTTCTGAAAAAGTTACACCATATATAAATTGGGTAGCAGACCAAGTAAAAGCAATAGATCAAACTGCGGAAGCATGGAATAATCCAGATCTTCAAAAGAAATATGCATATTTATATATAAGAAAACCAACTAATACAAGCTATTATTTTCCTTATTTTGAAAATGATTATATATCTTTAAAAAATAATTTTACAGATACTTATGAAGATAGTAATAAAAATATAGCTTTGAAATGGATGCAAAACGCTAGTAAATTAGCATCTGATACTGTTGAATATGCTAATGTTGGTGCCGCCACCGAACCTGGATCATACATACAAAGACCAAAATTTTATAATTTTGAAGATTCTGGCCTTACTTTTAAATCAACATTCTATCTTTTTAATACATTACAAGAAGACTCTTACGTTAAGAATTTAAAATTAATAACAAAATTAACAGTACAAAATACGCCTCATAGACATAATCGTATTTTAGTAGATCCGCCTTGTATATATGAACTCACGGTCCCTGGGCGGGGATTTTATCCATATACATTCATAAGTAATTTAACTGTAGATTTTGTGGGAACTAGAAGAATGATAACCAGTGAACGAGGAAACAGAGTTATAGTACCAGACGCATTTAAAGTTACTATAGAATTTAAATCATTAACGATGGAAGTTAATAATTTTATTATACCAGAAATGGGAGATGCTGGAATAGATGTATCACAAAGATTTGGTCTTAGATTAAATCCAGATATACCTCCTCCAGAAATAACTACTAAAAAATCAGAAGAAAAACCAAAACCAAACCCAGCAGAAAATAATACTGGAGTTAGAAGAGGTTCTACTGGAGCTACATTAGTTCAAAATAGAGTAATTATGGGAAGTACAAAATTTTCACCAAGTCCATTTAAAAATTCATAATTATGGAAAAGCTAAATATTACACACGATCCTGAAAGATATGAAAATATTTTTAATATGTATCAATTAGAAAATTCTAATGGTGACAAATATGCTTTTTATAATATATTAAGTAAAGTATCTATATCTGATAATCTAGATAATAATATATTTGAATATTATATAGTTGATGCTGAAATGCCATTAACAACATTAAGTTTTAAATTATATAAAACACAGCACTTGTGGTGGTTAATAATGGTGATAAATAAACTTAAAAATCCAGTTAAATTAATAAAACCAGGATCAGTTATTAAAACAATGAAAATAGATTATTTAGACATTGTTTTTAATGCTATAAAACAAAAAATATAATATGCCAGCTACACAAGAAGTATCAAATAGTTTGGACCAAAAACATTTTTATGCAAAATATGGAAATGAAGAATATTATTTCTACATGAGTTTGTATAATAATGAAAAATATTTGATGTTCTTGCAAAGAAATTCAGTAGTTTATCTTGAAATTAATGATAATATTTTTAATCCATTTCATTCAGCAACCTTAATTATAGCAAATGACCAAAATGTTATAGAAAAATCTCCAAATCCATATGTATTTTTAGGAAATGGAAGAGATGTTTTAGATGTTGAAATAATTCCTATAAGAAATGGAAATTTTGATAAAGATTCTAAAGATGAAAAAGGTAAAGAACACCTAGGATTAAAATTTAGTTTTGTTGTAATAGAATGTACTGATATATTACATAATAATACGGTTTGTAAAAAATTAGAATTGGTAGAATATGCTCAGTATATGTTAGCTGAGAATATTTGTAATATCTTTGGTATTACAAAAGCTGGGGGTGGTGGTTCTAATTACATGGAAACAAACGGAGGAAATGCCAAATCAACTGGAGATGTAATTAAGTCCATACTATTTGCTGTGTATAATGAAGGTAAAGAAACAGATTCTTTATTTTATATAGATGAATTAACAAAATCTAAAGTTTTTGAATATGATCCTTCCGTTACAGTTTCTATAAGTCCTCATGGAAACACATCTTACATGGAAGTATTAAATTATGTTTTATCTTTTCATTCATTTGAAAAGTCTCCATGTGTATTACAGTTTGATAGACATCAAAAAGCATTTCAATTAATTTCACTTAAAACTTTATTTATAAATCATAAAAAATATACTATAGAAACTTTAAGATTTCCTTCACCAACACAAACAGAATACGATCCAAATAATCCTAATCAAGAAAAGAAAGAAAATCCAGCCATAATATGGGAAATATTTCCCATAACATTCGAAGAATCTAAAATTAATCAATTTTATGTAAGTTCTCCAACAACAAAATATAATGTAAATTTATCTGGAAATAGTGGAGTAATATCAAATTCCAGAAGTTATAAATCTATGGTTTTTAACACTACTGCCTTAAACAGCGAAAGTTTTATGAAGGATTTTTATGAATTATTTGTAAAACCTTTCGATAATCAATTTTTTAAAGAAGGAAATCAAAAATATAATCTATTTCCTAATTTTTATCCCAATCCAAACAAAAAAAATAATTATAATTCTCTTAAAGGAAATTTAAGTCCAGAAATGGATGAAAAAAAGTTTTTAAATCAGAAAATGTCTTCATTATTATATTTAAATAATGTATATCAATTTAAATTATTAGGTAAAACTCATAGAAAAAGTTTAAGTTTTGTAGACGTAGTTAAATCTGCTGAAAATAAAAATGGAAAGTATGAAGCTACTAAATGGGATATGAATAATTTAGGAAGACATTTGATAACTAAAGTTAAACATATTTTTACATTTAATACATATACAAATGAAATTGAAACTATTAAACCATATAGATTTGTTGATGGAAATGAAAACGGAACAACATTGGAAGATTTTTTAAAGAAAGGTATATAATATGCTATACAGAAACACATTCCCAGAATTTTTAGAGGCTATATCCATAGGGCCAAATCCAGAATTTTTAGAAAAAAATACAACATTTTGCGAATTTGCAAGTGCATTTCGTCAAGAAGTAGAATTAATGTATGATTTAAAATCTGCTAAAAGGTCTTCTAATCCATTAAATGCATTAAGAAATCTTACAAAAAAATTTATAATTAATGGTCCAGATTTAGATGTACAAACATTAAAGTTTTTCGTTCAAAAAATTAATGCATTTCCACCATATTATTCGGATGCTGTAAAAGAAGAAGTAGCTCTTGCATTTGAAGCAGCAAAGTTAATAACAGAACCAAACGAGAGTTTATATACTCCATTAACTACTGTCCAGAATAAAGGAGATTCTACTATTACTACAATAACAGTTACAAATGCCAATAATACAAAAACTATAACTACTACAGTAGTTAAAAACAATATTGATACAACTGGTGGTACTGGAGGTGGTACTGGAGGTGGTACTGGAGGTGGAGCAACTAGTGGAAAAGGAACTGGAAACAGCGCGGGAGAAGGGAAAAATGTTAGAGTAGAAAATATAAATGGAAAAACGCTCCAGACATCTACTTTAACTGTAGATGCTAATGGTAACCCGCTTGCATCTGTTTATATAAATGGTAAACAGATAAATTCTAATCAATCTGTAACAACTATTAATGCGCATTATATTACAAATAATACTTCGTTACATAATGATAAAAAGTTTTTACATAAATTAGCAAGTGCATTAAAGACATGTAAAAGACCTTGTAATTATTTTAAACCAATGTCTTCTAGTGTAGGTACTTTAACTGATTTTGGACGGGCTTTGAGTGACGGTGCGGATGTTATAGGAGCTGCATTAAGTGATGCTATGCACGCACCGACAAATGTTTCGACATTTATGTTGAATCAGATAAAACCGATGTTTAGAACAGAATTTTTTAAATTAAAAATAATGACTCAAGATCTCTACAGAGATGGAGTCAAGCCATTTTTTTCAAAAGAAGACAGAGAAAGAGTGAAATCGCAATTAGATCAAGGTATTACACCAGATAATAAATTTAGCAGATTACCTTTAACTGGAGATACGCAAACATATTTTAATACAGCAAAATCATACTCTAAATTTCAATCGACGCTTCATCAAGATTTAGGAGATTGTTATAGAATGCATGATCATGGTCAAAGGTTTAATCCATACGATTTAACCATGAATGCAGCATATGCTAAAAGAAAGTATATGGGTGTAAAGAATGGTAATGTAAAATCTTTGATAGATATCATGGGTTCATTAGCTCCAGCACAATATGCAACAGAAAACACATTTGTTAAAGCTTTAGATGTTCCCAAAGATCCTGACTTTTTGAAATATGAAGATACTCCAAAAGCTAGAAAGTATGACACATATGATGGTCCTTCGAAAGGATCAGAAAATACTATCACTGCTGGTGCTACTCCTATTAATCCAACAGAAGCCAGCGGATCAGCTCCAACACCATCAACGCCGCCAGCATCTTCTGGTGCTGGACTAGAAAACGTACCTACTAACGGTAAAATCTACGAATTTAATTACGGAGAAGTAAAACTTACGGCATATGGTTATGCTAATGATGAATGTCCAGACTCTGGATCTGAAATAGGATTAGGAAATAAATCAAATATGATTATTCCTTTAAAAACTATAGCATGTGCTCCAGAAACATTTAAAAGTGGTATGGTTAAAACTGGTGATGTATTACTTATAACAGTTACAGATAAAAAGGGAAATACTTGGCAAGAAAGAAGACAAGTAGGAGATTCTTCTGGTCCTAATTTATTAAACAGAGGTGGGAGTTACAAATTCTTGATTGACGAGTTTGTTCCTAATAAAAAACAATACCCAAGCAAACTTGCTGATAGAGCAAAAGAATTAAAATTAACAATTCAAGTAGCAGATACTAAAGAACCATTAGCTAAATGGAATCCACAAGAAGCTTCGCAATTTGCTCCGATGTTTTGGAGTAGAAGTGACTGGGAACGTGTTAAAAAATTCGGGCCTAAACAATCATCTGGATTTTTTAAAGATAAAATGGATTCGGAATACATAAGTTTGGTTAAATGGTCGCCTGATGAGCCATTAAAACCAAAAATTGTAGATAATAAAGGCTGTTAAGGTTCTATAATAGTAGCTTCGATGACTTTTGCTTTTTTGAAGAGATTATTCATAATTTCTTCTCTAGAAGCGATCATGGCGGTATTTACTTTTACATCTAACTCTTCACGTTTGCTCTCAACATCCATGCGTTTTATGTTTAATGCAGCTTCTGTTTTCTTATTATTAACAACAATCTTATTCAAAACTTCTAATGCAGAAGAAGTAGACTTAATTAACTCTGCAAGAGAGATAACATCATCAGCAGTTGGAGCTGCTTGAACAGAATCTTTAATATATTCTACAGATTCTGTTGCATTTTCTATTAAACGGCTGGCGTATTGAACAACAAAATTTTCTAAAGCTTCCTTATTGACTTCTGGTGGTGCTTTTTGTACGTTTTTTGCTAGTGTTGTTGTGTCTTTTAGTTGATGTAATATGGAATTTACCGTATCATCTAGTTCTTGATCGTCAGCCATATGAATATTTAGCTTGTTTTTTAGAGGAGTATAGAGTAACATCAACCGTATGTCAGAAGAAATCAGAATATCTTTCGTTAAAACGCATGAAGATGCCCGTTTACCCCAAAGAAATAACAACGAACCCTTAATTGGAGATACTGGATATGATATTTATGCTGTTGAAGATGTAAAAATTCGTGCGCATAGTACTCAAATCGTAGCAATCGGATTGGATATTGGTTTTATTGAGAAAGGATATTGGATTAGAATTGAATCTAGGTCTGGAATGTTCTTTAGAAATGGAATTACGGCCTTCCCAGGTGTTATTGATTGTTCTTATAGAGGTAAATTGGGGGCAGCGTTAATCAATAATACGAATGAATCGTATGTTGTAAGTAAGGGTGATAGAATTGCGCAGTTAGTTGTATACAAATTACTCGAACCTATAATCTCTTGGACCGAAAAGAAAGATGAAACCTCTCGGGGAGATAAGGGATTTGGGTCTTCTGGAAGATAATATGGACATTAATTCTATTTGGTGTGAGAAATATCGGCCTAAATCATTGGATACTATCATTTTATCTGATAGTACTAGGGCTATTTTAGAGCATTATAAACAAAATAAAGACATTCCACACCTATTATTCGTCTCTGGAGCGGGTACTGGTAAGACTTCTACGGCAAAAATTATAGTTAATGACATATTAAAGTGTGATTATCTGTATATTAATGCCTCTGACGAGAATGGTATTGATACAATTCGTCATAAAATCATTGGTTTTGCCCAAACTAGGTCGTTTGATGGTGGAATTAAGGTGATTATTCTTGATGAAGCAGACTCTTTGAGCGGTGATGGGGCTAGAGCTTTGCGAAATGTCATGGAAGAGTATGCTTCTAACACCAGATTCATATTAACTGCTAATTACAAGCATAGAATCATTGATCCTATTCAAAGTAGATGCCAAACTATTATTTTTGAACATAATATTAAGGATGTTGCAAAGCATTGTTTAAATGTCTTATCAAAAGAAGGTGTAATTATACCTTCAGATCAAATAGATCTGCTAAAAAGCTTAATAAAGACTCATTTTCCAGACTTTAGAAAGATTTTAAATGAATTACAAAAGTATTCATTGTCTGGGACGCTTCAAATCACCAATAAATTAGTATCAAATGAGTTTTTAGAGGCTATTTACACAAAACTAATGGAGGATGATGTGATTTCTTTGAGAGAATACATCATTAAGAATGAAAATACATTCCAATCAGACTATCATACGTTGTTGAAGTCTTTTCTAAATCTAATTTATTTAAAAAATATAGCCTCTTTAAGTAAAAAAGAGGCTATAATTGTGATTGGGCATCACATGGATAGACATTCTCATGTGATTGATGTGGAAATTAACTGTTTTGTATGTATGGTATCTCTATCTAAGATTTTATGCCAGCCATGTAGTTAACAGTATAAGAATCTGCTTTCTTCTTTGAGCCTTTTAGAGGGGTATTCTTGGTTGGTAATGAGTAATTACCACCTTTAATACCCCCATCTACTTCATCAACTTCTTTTGGTGCAAGAATTTCGTTATTGGGACGTGTAAATTGATCTGGGAAAGGTGCTAAATTAGGATAAAAGTCAATAACTTTTAGTAAGGATGGTGCAACTGTAAGAGCATATAGTTGACGACCACCTCCTTGGTCTGCTGCTATTTTTATAGAAACCATTCCGTTGGAAGTATCGGGATTGCCAGGGAAACGAGCTGGTATGAAGTCATCTATACCGATTACTCTAATACGAAGACCGCACTTGATTAATTCTTCAAGTGCATCCTTCTGAATATCTTGTAATGCTTTATAATCTTTATTACTTTTGTAGCTTTTAACAAATTCTACATAATCACCTACTAAAAAGCCTGCACGAGTATATCGAGACATAGCTGATTCTAGGACTTTGATAAATTTCTTTTCCATAAGATTATTTAGCGTGTATATTAAATAATTTTATGGCAATAATAACATTAAATGGTCTTCCTAAAAATTTAAATGAAGGAAATAGCTATTTATATGCCGATCTACATTTAGATTTGAGTAGTGACAATAATACAGAGAATTTTTTGCATCAGAAATCTCAAACAAATGATTTGAAATTAGATTATGATATAAACGCCTTAAAAAATTCTATTAATAATTTATTCACAACATCTCCTGGTCAAAAAGTACTTAATCCAGAGTATGGATTAGATTTAAGAAAATATTTGTTCTTACCAGCCACAAAAGATGTAGCCAAAAATATTAGAGATGAAATTTACACACAAATAGCTAGATTTGAGCCTAGGATTAAGGTAAGTAATATATTCATCACTATTTTAGAGGACGTTAATGAATTTGATATAACAATGGTAATTAACGTACCATCACTAAACATACTTAATGTATCCTTATTTGGTACATTAAATAACAATGGATATATCTTTAGAACTTAATCATGAGCACATCAAATTATACAGAATTTAATCTACCAAGAAACTCGTATGCAGCTTTTGATGCTATTAGTCTTAAGCAATTAATAATAAATAGAGTTAGGGAAAGTGGTTTATTTCCAGATATTACCTACGAAGGTAGTAATTTATCTGGTTTAGTAGATATATTAGCATATACATATCATGTATTATTGTTTTATCTTAACCAAACAGCAGCAGATTCGTTGTTTTCGCAAGCTGAATTGTTTGAAAACATGAATAAAATTGTATCTTTGATAGGATATAAGCCAAATGGTAATAATACAGCAACTTTAAATATATCAGTTAGTGCTGATTCTACTCTTGCAGCTCCATATTCTTATACAATAAAGAGATTCGCCAATATTACTATAAGAAATAAGCCTTATTCTTTTATAAAAGACATCACTTTTCAAAAAACAACACAATCAAAAATTGAATTAATAGAATCTATAGGACAAAATAATATATTATATCAAGGAATTTTTAAAGAATACCCATTATACACAGCAATTGGAGAAAATTTTGAACAATTCACAGTAAATGTAGACTATCCGACTGACATAGATTCTACTAAAATGGTTGATTCTAATAATGTATATGTTTTTATAAAAGATTATAACACTAAAAAATGGATGGAATGGAAAGAAATATCAAGTTTATATCTATCAGATAATGTCTCCAAAGTTTTCGAGAAAAGAGTTAATGAATACAATCATGTAGAGATTAAATTTGGTAATAATGTCAATGGGAAAAGATTAAATAACGGAGATTTGATTGCGATTTATTATTTGGAAAGCGACGGTAATAAAGGACTTATAGGATCTAGTTATAGTAAAGAGGGTAAAATGGTATTATATAATACTGCTTTATTTTCAGAGATATATAAAGACATTCAAGATGAAAATACATCTTATATGGATTCTAATACAATTCTTTCATTAAAGTTTGATAATCCATATTCTTCCGTACCCCCAACTTTTGTAGAAAGTGTTGATGATATAAGAAAAAACGCACCTTTATTGTTTTCTGCACAGAATAGAGCTGTTACTGTATATGATTATGAATCTTATACATATAAAAACTTTTCGAATATCATCCAAAGTATAAAAGCTGTATCTAATAAAGATTATACTAAAGAATATTTGTCATATTTTTATGAATTGGGATTAGAAAGATCAAATCTTAATGATAAATTATTATTTAATCAAGTATCATTTAATGATGCTTGTGATTTTAATAATGTTTATCTCTTTTGTGTTCCTAGATTAGGAACAATTATTAATGAAACTACTCCGATAGAGTTATTTTTCGCACAAAAGCAATCTATAATTGATAAATTAGCAGATGTAAAGATGATCACACATAATGTAGTTATTAGCGATCCCGTATATATGGCATTTGAAATAGGATTACCTATTTTAGGAGAAACTATTACGAATGACATTAAGGATGAGACTATAATAAGAATTACTAGAAACGAAAATCAATTAATTTCCAAAGAACAAATCAAAAATACTGTTTTTAATTTAATTAAAAACTTTTTTTCTCAATCAAATAATACTTTGGAACAATATTTAGATTTAACTCAATTAAGTTTTGATATATTAAACATTAGTGGCGTAAAATCTTTAGATACTATAAGAACAATAGGAAATAAAGAATATAAAACATCTAAAATAAATTTTATATATTGGAATCCTTTATATCCAACTTCTACGGTTAATTCTACTGCACAAAATATAAAATTAAAATTTTTTGAATTTCCATTCTTCTATCAAATTTCGAACTTAATAAATAAGATAGAGGTTGTATAAAATGGAAAACTATAAAAGATATATATATTTTCATACATTAGACTATACAGGAAATTATAGTACTAGTGGTTATACTCTTCCTATAACACCTTTTACATTTATTCCAGTATTTGATGATGGTGATGGTGGAAGATACTCAAAACAAAATATATTATGGGATTTTGGTGATGGAACATTTTCTACTGAACTTACAGCAGTGCATAATTTCCCGTTACCTGGGTGGTATAACATAAAATGTTATGTATTAGGAGAGCACGGAGTTGGATACGAAGATAAGTTTTCTCAATTATTATTAGTAAAAGATTATATATCTGATACATTAATTTTATCTGGTTCTAATAATAAAACTACGGCAGGACAAAGACAAAATCCATATGAAGTATATAGATTTAATACTTGGCAAAATTATGATGTTTTATCATCATCTGGTTATACGATTAAACTTCATGTAACTGGAAATAATTCTCCCATGCTTAACACAGAATTATATAATAAAGATAAATGGGGTCATTTAAAACCAACTGCTAGATTCGAATCACCCGTATTTAATTCATTTACTGGAGGATATGATATAGTTCCAGTAAATGAAATAAAAACGACTAATGATGAAATATATGTAAAATATTATAAAAATGAATTGGTTCTTTGTGATAAAAATGATGATAGTTCTTGTTTTGCTGGGACTTCTGGAAGTAGAATTTTTTACTATATTGATGATGTTCCAAGAAGAACAGTCAAAGTTACCGATTTAACAACAGAAACAATTTTTGCTACCTTTGATACCACAAAATTTAAAGATTTAAATTCTTTTCAAAAAAAATTTCCAACAGCAAATTACTCTGTACTAAATAACATATTTGATTCAAATTCTTTTGCTATATTTTTACAACAATTTAATTCAGATCATTTAAGTATTACATCAAATGGGATAGATGATGATAATAATGGTAATAAGATACATACTTTTGATATTTTTCCAGAAAAGTTTACGGGGCAAAAAATTCCATTTGTAGTTAGAATAAAAGATAAAAACGAAAGACCTTCAAAAGGTAATCCAAAATTAAAACTCTCTTCTTCTTCAGAAATTTCTGCTGGAGAAGTATATATAGAATTAAAAAATTCTAGAAATCAAAAAATAGAAGGAATAGAATTTATTTCAAATTTTGGAATACTTTCTTCAGAACAATACGGGGGGTATTTTAGAGGTTATTTTATAAGCGCAAAAGAATTAAAAAATGTTTCTATATTTGCTAAAGCAATTCCAGTTGTAGATGAGCAATATCTATTAGATACTACGTATACAATAATATCAGAACCACAATTCCAAAAATTACATAGTATAAGAGTAAAAACTAATATAAAGAATACTAAAAATAAAGTATTGGAAGATAGACTGTTCGATGTAGAAGGATTATCTGGGATATATTCTTCTTGTATTGTTTCTAGAAGAAATGATGATGCGACAACTACTTCGTATTTATGGGTTGTTGATGCCGATAGAGATAAAATAAGAAAATATAATGCAGAAGATAGATCTGGTAAAAAAAGTTTAGATCTATTATATGATAATTTTATTTTTCCAGAAAATTCATCACCATCCGATATATGTGCTGATAGTAAAGGAAATATTTGGGTCAGCTTGTATGATTCAGTTAGTGTTGTACAGATAGAAGAAGTATCAAATTTTATAAATCCAAAAATGACTATAAAATCTTCTTTGGAAAATCAAGTAATTTATAATGAAAACACTATAACGCCAGCTAGTATCGATACAGATTATTTAGATAATTTATGGGTTAGTTATTCTAATCAATTGTCTTCTTTTGTAGAAAAATACGATAATACAGCAACATTTCTATTCAGGATATTTTTCGAATCTGGGTATCAAGTTACAGATATAACAACTGATTTAAATTTAAACTTATGGGGTATAGTAAAAGATAATAGAACCACATCTAATGTATTATCATCCAGATTAGATAAAGTATTTAAATTAAATAAAGACGGTACAGAATTAAGATATTATCCTATTAGTGGTAGTTTGTGGAACATTACAACAGATGCTCATAGAAACATATGGGTAACAAGAAACATAAATGAAGTAACAAAAATCAACGTATTACGAGATACATTTAACACATTTGTATTAAATGATGATTATAATTATGACTTACATAATTATGTAAGTAATTTAGAAGGTATTGCATGTACTACAGATGATACTATTATTGTAATAGACAATAGAAATCATAGACTGTATTATTTTGATTCCGAAATAGAAACAAATGGATTTAAACCATCTTATATAAAATTGAATAGTGCGGGTACGTGGGGTCCTAATAAAATACAAGATAAATTAAATGGTTATGGTGATTGGAATGGGTTTAAATTTATAAACAAATATCAACACGTATTTGCAACGTCGGATACTGTACAAGGATATAGTAATACATTTTCTATATACGATTCAAGTTCTGGGAGATATGATATAAGAAAAATTAACGAAAATTTTGATCCAATAGAACAAATGAAATCTTATAGATTTCAAGAATATCTTTCGGAAAAAGATGTACTGTTTGATAACTTTATTGGAACTGCAATAGGTAAATTAGATTCAGATCCAGCAGAATTAGGTAAATTGGTATATGAAAAAATATCCAATTTTATTGATAATAATCAAAATGTAGATGTATGTAATATAAAAGCATTACGATCTATGTATGAAATGATGGACGAGGATTTTTATACATTTAACAATATAGATTATAGTATCCCAGCAGATTTAAATAGATTAATTGATATTTTTTCTATAAATTTCTCTAAATCAAAAGGAAGTAGAAATAAATTTGATCAGAATTTTGATAGTAAAGGATATAATTCCGAATCTATTTCACGTAATAATGGAGAATTGGTTTATGGAAACAATAAAGGATCTAAGATTGATTTATTAACTACTGTTTTGACTGCTGGGAAGAATATAGTGGCATATGAGAAATTTAGTGAAACTTATAAGATACTAAATACAGATCTTTTAAGTTCTTTGTATGTAGAATATATAGATCCAGCATTAAGAACATATGCTTTAAGTTCTTATAGTAAAAATTGGGGATGGGGGTTGGCATTACCAGATACTTATAGAGTAGATCAGATAGAAAATTATTATATTTTCTATAATTATTTGACTGGATATATAGATTTACAAACGGAAGGTATCATAAACTGGGGTGATCCTCATACTACGATAAAAGAAAATATAAGTTCTTTAGATGAATGGAATGAAATAAAAGATAACATGATAACATATTCCTTGGCAAAAGGATTAGGCATTATTAAATAATTATGTGTCTGATACTTTTGTATTCTCTAAAATACTACCATCAAATTCAATTATAAATCCAAATGTCTCTGAACAAGACTATTTGGATTATAATTCTGCATTTTCGTTTTTTGATTATTTAAAATATACAAAATCAAATTTATCTCCAAATGATATTAATACTTTGTATATAGATTATATTAGACAGTGGAATATAATAAAACAAAATAATATAAATCAAATAAATGACACAATAAAAGAAAGATATGTAGAGCTTTTAAAAGAAATTACATTAAAATATTCTTCTTTAGAAGAAAAAAGATTCTTATCAAACATAGATTTTCAGGATGAAAATGATTTGGATATAGTACTTCCGTTTTATTCTAGAAAAATAAGAGAGATATGTAATTTTTATTCAGATAAAAGAGAAAAAGTCAAATATAAATGTCAAAAAAATAAAATAAAAGGATCTTCAAACAGTATTCAGAATGCCATATACGAAACAATTACCGACATACTGTTTTCCGACGTTATAGAAGTTGGTACGTATCAAAAAAACATTATTCAAGAAGAACTTCTTAGTAATTTAAACATTGAAATAGAAGAATTATATGATTTATACACTAGTTATCTAGATAATGATCCAGATAAATCATATACTGATTACGATGTTAAGACACAATTAAGAAAAGATTTATATTCATCAAATATAAATCAAATTAATGCTAATTTGTTTTTAGATTTTGATGCCGCTTTAAGAGAGCAGATTTTTCAAAACATAAGAACATTCTTAACAGAATTTGGAAGAATTTTTACTATAAATTATGACGTAGCTTCAATAAATTTAAACTGTAAGCCAGATGAAAAGCTATATAATTTAGTAAATAATACCAAACCATCTGCTGGTAGATTAGTTAATTTAAGAAATTCTTTAATTAAGAAATATATAGGAAGTGATTTTTATTATATCACTACTGGAGATACTATAACAGATATTACTACAGATATACTGTTTAAAGCCGATAATCCTACTGGAAATTTGTTAAATAGACATTTTCCTACTACTGCTTCAGTGGAAGAAGAATCGGAAATACAATCTTGTAGGAGAATTGGTTTATTTTTCACACCAGAAAAGAATAGCATTCTATATTATTCAGTTCCAGAAAAAAAATATAAAATAGATTACTCTAAATTAGAGCCTAACAAGTTGTATATATATCCAGATCCAGAAAGATACGGAAACACATCTGGATTATCTCGTAGTTTTAATCAAGAATATCCATTAATACATGTTTGCGAATATACAAAATCTGTTAAAAACGCTAGTTGGCCCGCAGTAGAAGGAGATATTGAATCAAATCCACACAATCAAGATTTTTATGCATATTTTTCTAAAAATCAGTTAATTGATAATGTATACATAGGAGAGGAAGGTTTAAAAACTAATTTTTCCAGTGTATACAACAAAGGAATCATTACAAACTGGGCTAGTGATATATTTGGTAATCAATATGCATTAATTAAATCTAAAAAAAGAGAAGATTTAAGATATAATACAAATATAACAATACAATTATCTTCTATAGTTTCTGAAGATTATGATGGCGGGCCTATTACTTTCTCTAATTACGAATTTCTTCCAGAAGAAATTTATGCTGGGTATCCTAGTTGGGTATATCCAAATGTATGGGCTTCTGATTACTATTACAATCTTCTTATAGAAGGAGGTATTGGAGGAATTGTAAACGGTTTGATGGAAAGGGGTATGTATTTGGGAGGATATATTGTAGACGGTTTAATAATAAACCGAGATGCCATAACAAATCAATTATTTGATATAGATTTAAATAAAAAAGATCCAAGTAAATACACTACAATAGATGGAAAATTATATTATAATATAGATCCAGTTACATTTCAATATGTTTTAAATACCACAAATAGTTTTGCTGATTTATCTACTATTGATTATATCTTTGATGCTAAAAATTATAATCGTCATCCTAAAAATATTATTGGTGAATATAATAAAACTTTGGATGGTAATTTAGAGAATGCATCAGATTACGATCCTAGTTTTAGTTATGGATACATATTATCATCAATAAAATATAAAGATTTTGATGCTGGTAATATATCAGATATTATAAATGATAAATATGATTTTGAATCACAGACAAACTTTATAATAAATAAAGTTTCTAATTTAAGTAGAACTATAACATCTGAGAATGTCGAACAAGAATATAAAAATTCATTTGAACTTAAAAATTCTGGAGGATCTCTTTATTTCAGAGATGTTGTTACTGGAAAAGTTACAAAATTTTTAAAAGGTGTTGGTATACAATATAATAACAAATATCCACAGGAGATTTTAAACGAAATTGAGAATGAAGTTTTAGATTTCAATGTATTTAATGATATAATATGGATTAGAACTACAAATTATATAATAATTGAAAATTTAAGATACGAAGACACGAAATTTGTATATACTGGCACTACAACAAATTATATAAATTATGGAAATAAGAAATATTTAGATAATATAACAAATCCATTCATATTTGAAAATAGAAGCTATTCCATGATAGCTCATCTATCAACTGTAAATGTAAATTCCAATAATTTTTATGTTATTCCTATAATTTATAAAATAGATCACTTAACAGTAACAAAAGAAAAAATATTTCCGTTTAGTAATTCTGATTTAACAATTTATCAGAACAATTCTGCTCAAAATCATGTTAAAATATCTAGGATTAATAAACCAACATTAACATACAATACTAGGAATGATATGTTTTGTATTATGGCTACTATAGAAGATCCAAATCAATTTCCTTATATAGTAGAATTTAAATTTAAATATAATGGAGTCACTATTTCTAGTCAAACTGCTAAGTTGTACAACTCAAACAAAAAAGAATTCATAAAAACAATTAATTTTTATGATTCTCCTAATTTATTCGAAAATAAAATAATATTTAATGATATAACATTTAATAGTTCAAATAAATTTTCGGAAAATTCTTTAATATTCTCTTAATATGAATAATATTTACACAATACCTTCGGGATACAATGGTTTTGATTTTGCTTATGGAGAACCCATTAGGAAATTTAAAGGAATTACGGAGATATTTTTTAATATAAGTGAAATTTTATCTGGAAATCAACCGATAACAAAAATAATAATAGATTTTAACGACGATACACCATTATTTAAGAGATATTATTCATATCAAAATCCAGAAGAAATGGGTAATATCATATCCCATAGATACCACCCATCAGATATTGAGTATAATATAGTTTATTATCCAACAATGTTTATAACATTTGCAAATTTTAATACTTTAATATATCAAGCAACTGTTAAAATATCAAAAGAATCATTTTATTCGGAATATAAAAGGATATCTGTAGCTTCTTGTCAATTTATAGATAATTTAGAGAACTCTATGTTTGTCACTTTAGATACATCAAAGGGTGATATTTTGAATTTAAAAATTAAATAATTTAGTGGAAATACTTAATTTAGAGTCTTATTCAATAGCCCTATCAACTTCTTACGAAGGAGATATTGATATAAACTTTTTATCTCGTAAAGATTCCACGGAAGAAGGACTCACGTTTTTCAGAGAAAGATATCTAGAAAATATTGTAGATAGAAAAATAAACAATTATTCTTCTATGTATCTTACCGATAAAAAAACATTAGATAATATTATAAGTGTAGACGAGTTACCAGAATTAGAAGGTGTTAAAGTGTTCAATACTTCGTTAATAGACAATAATACTGGATTATATCTTACTTTATCCTCTGTATCTGCTGATGTAGCACCTTATTATTTCACTGAAAAGTATCAAAAATTCGTAGATCCTTCTGATAGAATATTTGAAATCGTTTTAGTGGATGAGTATGAAGCTCAAATTTGTCATAGAAGTAGATATAGAAATTATTATTATTTGAGATATGATAATAATTCATTAAATTTTGTAACTGATCCTGACATAGGTTTAGCTACAAATTCTTGTAGATTTAATTATGTACTAGATGCTGCTAATAACAAACTAGCTTTATTTAAAAATTCTTCAATTATTCAAGTACAGAATAATATTTTATCATTAAATCCTAATATAAACTCTTTTAAAGAAAATTATTTTAATGTAAATTATTATATACAAGAAGTTTACCCAAAAATTAACACTTCTTGGGTATCTTATAATCCAATCCACAAGAATATATATGACGTAAATCCTATAAGTAGTAGAAAAGATCTTAGAAATAATTATTTAATTTCTACACAATATAGTTATATTACAGGAAATGAGATTAAAGCAAATATTTTAACTTTAAAAAATCAAACTACTAATAAAAATTATAAATATCGTTCTAATTACTTAGAACATATAAATGATGATGTTCCTTCAGTAGATAATAGAACATATACTGGATTGTTTACTGGTAATGAACAAGAAAAAGGAGATTATTGTATATCATTAGCATATGAATTTTATAATAATGATTACAGGTTTAGTTCTGATAAATATACTACATTTAAAACACCTGAAAGTTTATATCCATACGAACAAATAAATATAAATGATTTGAAATGGGATAAGATGGGAGCTATTGCTGGTGAAAACCCTTATCTAGCAGATAAAATATTTCAAAAAATAATAACAGATAATATAGTAGGTGCAGAATATCTTTGTTCTTGGTTACATAAAAATAGAAAGGGTGAATTCGTATGGTTAGATAGATTCTATTATCCTATAAAAACTACATATGCAAGTGCGTTGTCTACATCTTTTAATTATTCTTATACAGATCCAAACATTTCTTTATTTTTGGAGAGATTATCATCTTCAGAATACTACGACGTACCATTTCCATATAATTCTTTAGAAGAAGAGTATTCAGTCACTCCACAAAATATAAAATCTGCTGTTTATGGGAGAACATTTTACGATAAAGTAAGTGATGTCGTAATTAAACCTAATTCAGAATACATTTATTACAGAGTAGGAAATAATTATGTAAAAGATGTAATAAAAAGTATAGAAGAATCTTTAATACAGAGTGGTTTAACAGCTAGAAATTCTAATGATTCGATTATACGTGAATATATAGTAACAGATACAGATGAAATAGAGTATGTATTTGATAATAATACATACTCTATAATAGATAATTACGAAGAAATAAACAATACTCACGAATTTACTATATCATTTTTCTATAAATCAAATGACTGGACAAAGAAAAATGGATATCAAATAATTGGAAATTTAAATCATATAGGATTTGGAGTATTTGAAGACAGAAAAATAACACCTATGATTACAATACAAAACGATAATAGGGTTTATGTATATAATAGCGATTTTACTTTATTAGACAAAGCTTCATTAGTAAATGAAAATAATATTTCAACAACAAAAATAAAAGAAATATATAGAACGGATCATATGGATTCATTTTATACTATAAACATACAATAATATGATTCCTCTACTCACAAAATTTAATTCAGATTCTGTTATATATGATTCTATAGGAAATTCATCAAATTCATATATATCTTTAACATACGATAGAAATTTTTTGTACTTTTTAAAAGACACTACTGGAACAGTTATAAGATATAATGGAGTAGTAGAAGAATACACAGAATTACCAAAAATATATACTAGTGATACGACTGAGTATATTTATACTGAAGAAACAACAGATACACCAGTCAACGAAGTATATATTAAAACGGCAGATAGTGTTCATTCTATTATGAAATATAAAGGATCTTTATACGGATTTTCTGGATACGATGCCAAAAAATTTGTAGGAGATACAGTTCTTTATATACAAGATAATAATAAATTAATACAAGAATCATTTGATAGACAACTAAAACTAACACATTTATCGAGTTCTAGTTACATATCAGATTTTTTCATAGATGATGACATGAATTATTATGTTCTACATAATAAGAATGTAATATCTAAATTTACTAAAGATAGAATATTAATATATTCTGCCACAATAACACCATCTGTTTCAACAGTATTTAATGAATTGGCTGTAATGCCTAATGATGAAATTACGTTATTAAAAATAGATTATGTTAGAGAATATACTAATGAAGGATTTAAAGAATATCCTATATTATTAGGATGTATACATGATGGTACTGCTGCGTTAAAACCTAATGAATTATTTTTATGTAAATTAGACGAATCACAAACAAATACATTCTTACAAAATTTAAATATAGTTTCTTATGCAACTTTTCTAGGATTAACTGGATCTTACTATCCATACGAAAGTCCTAATAAAATAAAGTATAATTTAACTAATTATGAATATTTAAAAAATAGATATCCTTCTAAAAATGAAATAGTTTTTAGAATTGTATTAACTAATGTATATAATAATCACGATAAAATTGATATAGAAATTCCTATAAATACAGATTCTTTTACATCAGAATATCATCATTTTACATTTAAATTAGATGCTATAAATGGATTTATAAGTGTACTTTGTGATGGAAGAGAAATAAAGACTGTTGAAATATCAAAAGGACAATATATCTTTCAAGATATATTTAAAGATAGTTTTACAATAGGAAAGACATATTTTCATAATAGTGAAAATTTAGATACTTATCTAAATCAACCAAATTATTATTATATAAATAATTCTAGTATTAAACAATTTAAAATATATAAAAGAGCATTAAGTCAATCTGAAATAGATTATCATATATACAGAGGTTCTGATATGCGAGATTTAGTAGTATCTTTGCCTTGTGATCAAAGAAATGAATTGGACGGAATAGAAAGACAATTTAAACTTGATACAAATGGAAGTAAGAGTAATAAAATTAATATAATTGTTAAAAATTCTCAAGTTACCACATTAAAACTACAGGAAGAAATGAAAACAATCATAATAGAAAAGTTAAAAAAGATTCTTCCGATAACAACAACCATCAACAATATAGAATTTAGATAATCATGCAAATAAAATTTAACTATACAGAAGGAGGAGAATTTTACTTGCCAAACGGTAAGGATTATATTGGTTATTTTAATGTAGATGATTCTGAGAATGTATATTCTGGAAGATATTATAATAATTCTTCTATTTTATTGGAAAGCGTAAGTGAATATTCTGCTGATTATTATAAATCAAATTTATTTAAAGATAGATATGTTTTTGATGTATTAACATTACCATATACACAAGAAGAAGTATTGATACAACCAAATGAGATAGTATGTTTTAATGTTTTAAATACTAAGTTAAGATATTTGCATGAAAATCTTATTTATATGTATAGTAAAATGTTCATGGGAGCAACAGATGTTCCAGTAGATGATAACATAAATATGCTTTGTAGCCTACAAGGAAGTAATACATTAAATTGGAACTCCAAAAAAGATAATCCCTTTCTTTTTAAATTTTCTAGTTTATCATCTGTACCCGCTTTAAGCAGATATTCAGAATTTGACAAACTTAAAAAATTCGTAGTCATTCCATTTTTGGATAAAAGCGGAATTAGTATAATGGGAGTATCAGATACACATTTAATAGCTTTAACTAGTGTGTTAACAGAGTCTGGAAATCTAACAAATCCTTCTATTACTTTATATACTAATATAATAGATAATTACTCACAAGAAGAATGTAAAAATTTAGAAGATGTTAAATTTGATGGTAGATATTTATATCTATCAGATTCAAAAATTAATGAAGGCGGACAAATATTCAAATATGATGTCACACAATATTATACAAATGATGAAATATATAATGGTGAAAGATATTTAATAGAGCCTTTAGGGGGGTCTGGAGGAGCAGAAAGAAAAACAAAATTTAATGGATGTTCTATATTAGGAACAAAAACAAACGAGTTGTGGGTATATGATTCTGGCAATAATGTTATTAAAATATATGATAATAATTTTGTTTGGAAAAGAACTGTAAAAATACCAGATACATCTACGTATAAAGTGTTAGATATAAGACATAGAAAAATTAATAATCATATGTATGTCTTATACGAAAGACAAACCACAAGAAATAATGCAAAAATTAATAAATATGGTCTTTTTGAATACAATGAAAGTTTTAAATTAGTAGGAACTTACGAATTTGAAGATGTATTATACGAAGATTCCGATAAAAGAGTTAATAGATTTGCTATATCAGAACAAGACTCTAATGTATTTTATATAATAACAGATAGTTCTATATTTAAAAAGTTTTTCACTAAACCAGAACAATCTTTTGCTGTGTTTAATAGAAGTAAATTTTATCCAGATGATACATTTTCTATAAACACAAAAGATATATGTATTATACCTAGTGATAAAAATAAAGATGATGTATATTTTATGGGCGTATCATTTATTGCTCATGTAAATGAGAGAACAGATTATATTACAATATTAAGAGAACCTAAATTACCTTATTATAATTATAATAGAATTAAATTTCAAGGAAATGAATACAATCAATCATTTGTATACAATAAAGAAATTTATAAATTATTTTCGAATATTATACAATTTAAAAATACCCTTAAGGGTAGATTCTATGCTGAGTATAATGAATATTCAGATCTTTTATATAAAGATTATATATATCTTTCTGACGAAGAAATTAATACACTAAATGTTGAAATAGAGTATAATTCATTTATTAATGATAATGAATTGGTGCAACCAAATGTTATTAATAGGTTATTTAAAAAAATATATAAGTTTCAAGAAAATCTTTTAAGTTTGACAAATGTTAAGCTTAAAAATTTGAAGACTTATGTAGAAAAGAATAATTCTAATATATATCCAATACTATAATCCTATGAACATAGAAAATATACATAAAAAATTTAATAGGAAGATTAAAATACGAAGAGGAACGGATGCTCAGAGAAAACTTGTCATTTTTGAAGAAAGCGAACCTATTTTTGTAAGAGATACTAAAAGAATATATGCTGGAGACCAAAAAACGTATGGAGGAAAAGTACAAACACATACCTTTTTCATAACGGAAAATAATAACATACCAGCAAATAGCGTAGTATTTGATATAGTTTATAATAAAGTAGACAAATTATGTTATGCCATAGATGGTTTAGGTAAATTAGTGTTGATTTTTCCAGATACTACGGGATTAGTAACCTCTATACAAAAAGATATAGATACATTAAATGCATTATTCTATAGGTTATCTACTGAAGTATGTAATGATAATTTAGTATTAAAAACTGATAAAGATATCAATATAGTAACTGATAATAAAATACGAATCAAAGTAAAAGAATATGGAGGATAAATAATCTTATGCCACTAAGAATTACAGAATTACCATCAACAGCAGCCATAAATTCTGGAGATTTTTTTCCAGTTTCTCAGTTGGTGGGTTCTAAAAGAGATACTTTTAGAATAACTACGAGTCAAATTAAAACTTTTGTTACGACAGAATTAAGTCAAAAGGTAGACGATATTTCTGCTAAGGTAAATTCTTACGGAGGGAGTAAAGTATCTCTATCTGGAGATACGATGACTGGTTATCTTACTTTAGTAGATAATCCATTAAATACAAAACATGCAGCTACAAAGAGTTATGTGGATTCACGAGTTAATAGCTTATCATCAGCAATAAACAAAAACACTAACAAATATATTGAATTGTCTGGTGGAACAATGACTGGATTTTTAAACTTAAATAGTAATCCCGTTAATCCGTTGCATCCAGCTACAAAAAATTATGTAGATTCTACTATTAGTAGTACTATAGCGGGATTAGGGTTAGGAGGATCGGGTGGTTCTACTGCTTTTGTTAGATCGGCTGGTGATACGATGGGTGGAGCATTAATTCTTAATTCCAATCCTACAACAAATCTTCAAGCTGTACCTAAACAATATGTAGATACCGCAGTAAACAATATAAACTCTAATTTAAATACTTTTGTTCGTCTTTCTGGAGGAAATTTAACTGGATATCTCACTCTCCATGCAAATCCAACTAATAGTATGCATTCAGCTACGAAAGGATATATTGATGCTGCTGTTGCTGGCGCTGCTGCTGGATTAGGAGGAAGTGCTGCCGCTACTTATGCTAAGTTAGCTGGTGATACGATGACTGGATATCTCACTCTCCATGCAAATCCAACTAATAGTATGCATTCAGCTACGAAAGGATATATTGATGCTGCTGTTGCTGGTGTTGCTTCTGGATTAGGAGGAAGTGCTGCGGTTACTTATGTTAAGTTAGCTGGTGATACGATGACTGGAGGTTTAATATTAAATGGTAATCCCACATCAAACCTTCAGGCAGCTCCAAAACAGTATGTAGATACTACTATAAATAGTAACCTACAATCTTATATTCCAAAACCAATAAATCCCATTAATGGACAGTCATTAATGTTTAATACTTCTACAAATACTTGGGTAGCTAGTTCGATTCCAATACCTCAACCCGATAATGTTCCGATAGGAACTATAATTTATTTTCCTTCAGATACTGCTCCCGCTGGTTGGTTTATTTGTGATGGAAGAAGTTTAGATAAAAATCTATACAAAGATTTATATAATATTATTTTATATAAATTTGGTGGAGTAGGTAATAACTTTAATCTACCAGATCTTCGTGGTGAATTCATTCGTGGTTGGGATAATGGAAGAGGTATAGATACTGATCGTGTTTTTGGTAGTAATCAAAGTGATGAATTTAAGAGTCACACACACCAAGCAAAAGGCG
>Ga0114974_10000266_pt1 | contig 44261 bp, 31 predicted proteins | sample S_130206_EF_Meta_FD_87318 | JGI IMG/M metagenome (GOLD analysis project Ga0114974, IMG submission 87318) | Freshwater microbial communities from Lake Simoncouche, Canada to study carbon cycling - S_130206_EF_MetaG | ecosystem: Environmental > Aquatic > Freshwater > Lake | place: Lake... | reverse complement strand
TCAAAATCAGCAGAAAGTATATCCCACATAATTATTTTGTATCCCAATTTTCTCAATTCTTTTGCTTGAGCCGATTTAATTCTGCCGTAAGGTGGGCGAAATAATTTTGAAAATGTATTTGTAAATTTGCCAATTTCAATTTCGCAATTTTTCGTATTTTCTAGATATTTATGGATTTCTGTTTTCCATCCATTCAAATGATTGAAAGTATGATTTCCCACAGCATGACCTTTTGAAAGCAAAGTCTGAAAAATTTCTGGGTGTTTTTTAATGTTGTCACCAATGCAAAAAAAGGTGGCTTTAGCATCAAATTGCTCCAATTGCGATAAAGTCCAATCCGTGATTTCTGGAGTTGGTCCGTCGTCAAAAGTGAGATAGATTTTTTTTTCATTGTTGGGAACATCCCAAATGTATTTCGAGAACACTTTCTTGACTATGAAATTTGTTTTTATCCAATAGAAACTCATAAACCTTGAATTCTTTATTAAAAATAAGCCACGAATTACAGAAATTATCACAAATTAAATGGTGAAAATTGTTGTAATTCGCGGCTAAAATTGGTGACCTACTTTTTATTATTCATCATCACGCCCAAACTGGGCAAACATTTTATTGTAAGTATTGAAAACCTTTTTGTTTTCGTTGTAAAATGGTAAGTCTTTACTATTTTTCATAACTTCTAATAAACTTCGGTAGCGCTCAATATTGGTGACAACTTCCATCCCAACAGAACCTAATTCTGAAGGTTTGTAGGTGCTAAAATATTTCAATTGTTCTTTGTATTTCGTTGTCAATTCAGTAAGCAATTTACGGGCTTTTTCCTTTTTGCCAATAGCATAATAACCACTTGCAAAGGGTTCGACCATAGTATAATAATCGTAATATCTTAACGGCATTTTTTCCATGCCCAAATCGATTACTTTTTCTGCTTTTGCAAATTTGCCTTCATTTATAAGTTGCTCCATCAATCGAGAAAGATTGGTTCTGTAAGAAATACTATTCCTTCTTGTTTCAGGATCGTGATAAATTTTTGGACTATCACCATTACCCCAATCCCAATTCATGACAATTTTATACATAACATCACTGTCAATCGCTCCCATATCATGCTGACTAGCTTCTTTTGGTAGTGGAGTTTTTATTGGAACTAATTTATATACCATTCCGTCCAATTGAAGGTAATCTTTCATCCAGATGTAATCATCATCGCCAAAACTTCCTGGTGAAAAATAGATTGGTCTTTTCCAATTGTTATTGGCAACGATATCCAACATCATCAATCTGTTTTTGTAGATTGCTCTTCCCTTTATATCAATGTCAATATAAGGAACAATGGAGTCATAGAATTTTGGATTGACTACTTTGTTTTTAATGATATTATTTTTGTCAATCAAAAGGCGTATTTTATTTGTTGGATAAAAATGAACTTTTTGTCCGTTTTGCATGTCAACAATTGTTTTTGGATCGTTGCTTTTTGCAAATTCCATAAAACTTTTAATGTCCCAACGTGCCTCCGTTAATTGGTTATAAACAATATAATCTAATTTATCTCCGACATATTGATCATGAGTAAACGATATTGGCAATCCGTCAGATTTGTATGTTTTGCTCTTCATTTGGTCGATATACCAATCGGTCATAAACAAACTCGTGTTTACAATTTTTATGTCAGTTCTCACATTTTCGATTTCTTGTGCGTACCAAAGTGGGAACGTATCGTTGTCACCAATAGTAAACAAAATCGCATTTTTATCGCAAGAATTCAGATAATTTTTGGCTAATGCAATCGCTGTGTATTTTCCAGAACGGTCGTGATCATCCCAGTTTTGGCTTGCCATTAATACTGGCGCGCCAATTAATGTTGCTGCTAGAACAATAGGGCCTGCGATTTTTGGTTGCAAATAGTTTTTCAAATAATCGTAAAGTGCATAAACGCCAAGTCCTATCCAAATGGCAAAAACATAGAACGACCCAACCAAGGCATAATCTCTTTCACGCGGTTCGAAAGGTCTTTCATTAAGATAGACTTTTAATGCTAATCCTGTAAATAAGAACAAAACTAAAAGCACATAAAAACTTTTTTGATCTTTTTTAGCATGGTACAATAAACCGATTATTCCCAATAAAAAGGGGATAAAATAATAGACATTTCTACCTTTATTATTCAAAGTATCCGAAGGTAAATCTACTTGCGAACCTAAATGTGCTTCATCGATAAAATTAATTCCACTCAACCAATTTCCATCTAAATTGTCGTAATTTCCTTGGTTGTCGTTTTGACGTCCAGTAAAATTCCACATTAAATACCTCCAATACATGTATCCAAATTGGTATTCAAACATGAATCCAAAATTATCAGCGGCACTTGGTTTTTCAATTATTAGATAATCGCCATAACTTTTCAGGAAAGAAATATATCCTTCATTGTCAATTTGTTTTGCTGCATAGGCTGCTCTAAATTCGGCTACAGTTTTATCAACTTCATTGCGTAATTGTGCAGTAGCTTTTGCAACTTCTTCTTCTGTCAATTTATTGACGTCAATCCCATATTGCCCTAACTCATCTTCATAAGCATGATTCGGGTCTATTTTAAATTCTAAGGGATGCGTAAAATTCATATAGTTTTCTACATGTTCGGTGCTCCATAATCTTGGTAAAAATGCTTTTTGATTGTCATCACTATTTTGTTCCGCATTTTTAAAATTATTGGTAATGATGTATTTCCCTGTTTTATAATCTCTTTCGTAATTGGGTGCTTTGTCTAAATAAGGCGTTTCTTTATCCAATCCTGCAAAAGTATCAGAATATTGAGGGCCATAAAAAAGTGGGTTTACACCATATTGTTCTCTATTATAATAGGCCAAAACTTCTGCCGCATCTGAGGGTTTGTTTTCGTTGATTACGGTATTTGCATTAGCGCGAATAGGCAACATCATCCAAGTAGAGAAACCAATGAGTATGAATAAAACACAAAGAATTAAAGTATTAATTTGTACATATCCTTTTGTTTTCGTGTATTTCAATCCAAAATAAAACAGACTTATTAATAACAACGTCACAAAGATGGTTCCAGAATCAAATGGCAATCCCAATTCATTAATCATAAATATTTCTGCTTTTCCGAAGAAAGCCATCGTTAAAGGCAATAATAATTTGAAAATAAACAACAATACAGCCACTACAACAACATTGGCAATAATGAAATTTTTAATAGTTACCGTTTTATAATTTTTAAAGAAATATAAAAAGCCAATAGCCGGAATGGTTAGTAAAGCCATAAAGTGAACCCCAAAAGAAAGTCCAACTACTAATGAAATCAATAGGAACCATCTGTTTCCTCGAGGTGTATTCATGTCTTGTTCCCATCGTAATCCTAGCCAAAATAACAATGCTATAAACAAAGTCGCCATTGCATACACTTCTGCTTCGACTGCATTATACCAAAAACTATCCGAAAATGTAAAAGCCAATGCCCCAATAAAGGCACTTCCTAAAATTACAATTGCACTGTTTTTATTAATATCAGTTGGTTCTGAATTTTCTGTTTTAACATCAGAAACAGATGTAGCCACCTTTTTTAATAGTATTGTGGTCGACCAAAACAAAAATAAAATGGTAAAAGCGCTAGAAAATACAGACATCATATTTACCATTAAGGCAACGTGTTTTTCATCTGAGGCAAACATGGCGAAAAAGGCGCCAATCATTTGAAATAAAGGCGCTCCTGGAGGATGTCCTACTTCTAATTTTGCTGCTGTAGCGATGTATTCTCCGCAATCCCAGAAACTCATGGTGGGTTCAACTGTAAGGGTAAAGGTTGTTAATGCTATTGCAAATGTTATCCAGCCTAAAACGGTATTCCATTTATTGAAATTGAAGTTTGTCATATTTATAGTATGAATTTTACTTTATTTTTTGATGTACAAAGAAAATGTTTTTTTGCTTAAAGAAATGCTAAATATTTATTTTTAATTTTTTCCCTTAAAAATTTGTGGAACTTAAATTTTATCTTAAATTTGCACTCGCTTAACAGCAATGGAATTGGTCTATGGTGTAATGGTAACACAACTGTTTTTGGTGCAGTCTTTCTAGGTTCGAGTCCTAGTAGACCAACAAAAAACTCCTCAAGAAATTGAGGAGTTTTTTTATTCCATAAACTGAAATAGTATTAGATTTTGAAAGTAATTACAGGTCTTACCGTGTGATTTACTAAATCTTCACTGATACTTCCGTTGAAAAAGTGTGAGAATCCAGTTCTTCCGTGCGTGCACATTCCAATTAAATCAGCGTTAACACTACTTGCGTAATTTAGAATTCCTTTTTCCACATTTACATCATTATATATGTGTGTTGAATAATTGGTAAAACTAGTTTCGTCTAAGAAATCAGTCATTATTTTTTCAGCAACCGAAGTTGATTTGAAGCTGTTTGGCGTATTTATCATTACCAAATCTAAGTGTGAATTGAAAATAGTTGCAAATTCTACCAATTTAGCGAAAGGTTTTTTAATTTCATCCGAAAAATCTGAAGCGAAAACAAGTTTATCTGCTTTAAATTCGTCTGTTTCGTTTTTGATTACTAAAACAGGAATTTCAGAAGAGCGAACTACTTTTTCAGCATTGGAACCAATAAACATTTCTTCATATCCAGAAGAACCGTGGGAACCCATAACGATTAAATCAGCATTGTTTTTTTTGCTTATTTCCATAATTCCGTCAAAAGCTTTTTCAAACTGTATGATTTCTGAAACATTAATACCGTCTAAAAAGTCCGAATCCATTAAGGCTTCCAGCTTATTAATTGCCATTTCTTTGAAGAACATTATTTGTGGAATGTCACTTCCAGTAGATAAGGCGTCGTTACCCTGATGCGGTAGTTCAAGCATGTGAAGCAAATAAATTTCACTGTTATTTTTTTTTGCTATTTGTGCCGCAACTCTTAAAGCATATTCCGCATGTTTAGAAAAATCCGTAGGAACAAGAATTCTTTTCATAATAATGATATAAAGGTTTAAAATTAAATTGTAGGTTTTATAATACACAATAAAGGTAGTATTTTATTTAAGATTACACAATGATTTTTGATTTATAAAAAAAACACTATATTTGCATCGTTATTTATTTAATGTTTAGATAATGAGGCACGCATTGCGTGCCTCTTTTTATAAAAGATATGACATTTAAAGAAGAAGTTAGTCGTTTGTTATCGGAAGGGTTATTAGAAAAGCCATCGCTTTTTTTAATAGATTTAACTATCACCGAAAGTTATAAAATTATTGTAACTTTAGATGGAGATAATGGAGTTGATTTGCAGGATTGCATTGATATCAGCCGTTCTATAGATAATAACTTAGACAGAGAAGTACATGATTTTTCTTTAGAAGTAGCATCTGCGGGTGTATCTTCTCCATTGAAACACATACGACAGTACAAAAAAAATATAGGAAGAACACTCCAAGTTGAAACCGAATCTGAAACTATTGAAGCTAAGTTAACAGTAGCGAATGATAGTTTTATAGTTTTAGAATGGGAGGCAAGGGAGCCTAAGAAAATTGGAAAAGGGAAAGAAACTGTTCAAAAAAAGCAGGAAATTTCTTATTCAGAAATAAAAAAAGCAATAGTTGTAATAATTTTTTAATTGATAGTACATGGAAAATTTAGCTTTAATCGATTCGTTTTCAGAGTTTAAAGACGATAAACTTATTGATCGTGTAACGCTAATGGCGATTTTAGAAGATGTGTTTAGAAACGCATTAAAAAAGAAATTTGGTTCAGATGATAATTTTGATATCATCATTAATCCTGATAAAGGAGATATGGAAATTTGGCAAAGAAGGGTTATCGTTGCTGATGATGACTTAGATTTAGACCACCTTGAAATAACTTTAACAGAAGCTAGAAAAATTGAACCTGATTTTGAAATTGGGGAAGAAGTTTCTGAAGAAGTAAAATTAGTAGATCTTGGAAGAAGAGCGATTTTGGCTTTGCGTCAAAATTTAATCTCTAAAATCCACGAGCATGACAACACAAATCTTTACAAACAATTTAAAGATTTAATTGGCGAAATTTATACTGCAGAAGTGCACCATGTTCGTCCAAGAGTTGTTATCTTGGTTGATGATGAAGGAAATGAAATTATTTTACCAAAAGAAAAACAAATTCCATCTGACTTTTTCCGTAAAGGAGATAATGTTCGTGGAATTATTGAAAGCGTTGAATTGAAAGGTAATAAACCTCAAATTATTATGTCAAGAACATCAGAATTGTTTTTAGAAAAATTATTTGAACAAGAAATCCCTGAAGTTTTTGACGGTTTAATTATGGTTAAAAAAGTAGTGAGAATTCCAGGCGAAAAAGCAAAAGTAGCTGTAGATTCTTATGATGACCGTATCGACCCAGTTGGTGCTTGTGTTGGTATGAAAGGTTCACGTATTCACGGAATTGTTCGCGAATTAGGAAACGAAAACATAGATGTTATTAATTATACCGATAATATTCAATTGTTTATCACAAGAGCATTGAGTCCTGCGAAAGTTTCTTCTATTAAAATTAATGAAGAAACAAAAAGAGCAGAAGTATTTTTGAAATTAGAAGAAGTGTCAAAAGCCATCGGAAGAGGTGGACATAACATCAGGTTAGCAGGTCAATTGACAGGTTATGAATTAGATGTAATTAGAGAAGGAAGCACAGTTGAAAGTGATGACGATGTTGAATTAACAGAGTTTTCAGATGAAATCGAAGCTTGGGTAATTGAAGAGTTTGCAAAAATTGGTTTGGATACTGCAAGAAGTATTTTAGGTCAAGATGTAAATGATTTGGTAAGAAGAACTGACCTAGAAGAGGAAACAATTTTAGATGTAATGAGAATATTGAAAGAAGAATTTGAAAGCTAAATGAATTTCTTCTAACAACACAACAAAAAAGGTAATAATAAAAAGGTTTTATGTCTGAAGAGAGAGTAATTAGAATAAACAAGGTTTTAAGGGAATTGAATATTTCGTTAGAAAGAGCGGTGGATTATCTTAAAGATAAGGGAATTGCCATTGATGCAAATCCAAACGCAAAAATTTCTGATAAAGAATTCAGTATTCTTCAAAACCAATTTGCAGGCGACAAGGGGAACAAAGAGGCTTCGAAAGAAGTTGGCGAAGAGAAAAGAAAAGAGAAAGAAGCCTTGCGCGTCGAAAGAGAAAAAGAAATCGATGACAAACGCAAGCTAGATGAAGAGCGCCAAAGACAGCAACAAGAAGTTATCAAAGCGAGAGCTGTTGTTTCTGCTCCTAAGCAAGTAGGTACATTGGATTTAAATCCTAAAAAACCTGCTGCATCACCAGTTGCTAAAGTTGAAGCTCCAATTGAAGCTCCAGCAGAAGTTGCAAAGCCTATTCAAAACCAATCTTCTAAAGTTGCTGCTACTGTTGAACTAGATGCACCTGTTAAAGTTGCAATTGAAGTTCCAAAGGCAAAACAAGCTTTTGTAAAAAAAGAAGTTAAGCCAATTGTTGCTAACAAAGAAGCAGTAGAAACTTCAGAACCAATCGCAAAAACTCCAAAAGTTGTTGTTGAAGCTCCAATTGAAGATTTTACGACTCAATATCAAAAATTATCGGGTGCAACTTTAACAGGTCAAGTAATTGATTTATCTCAATTCAACAAGCCTAAAAAGAAAAAAGAAGAGCCTAAAATTACACCAAACAAACCAGGTGCGCCAGGTGCCGTTGGTGCTAATAATGTCAATAAAAATAAAAGGAAACGTATTATTACTAAGCCAGGTGCTCCAAGACCACCTGCAACTCCTGGAGTTCCAGGTGCTCCAAATCCTAATAAAATAACGCCAAATGTTGGTGGTGGTGGTTTCAATGCCAACAGAAGTGCTCGTCCTGGATTTGTAAAAGGAAACAGACCTGCAATTGTTGCAAAAGTGGAACCTACCGAAGAAGAAGTAAAAAATCAAATCCGTGAAACTTTAGAAAAACTACAAGGAAAAGGTGGTAAATCTAAAGCGGCAAAATATAGACGTGATAAAAGAGATACTCACCGTCAAAAATCAGATGATGAGCAAAGAGCTATCGACGAAGGAAGTAAAACTATAAAAGTTACCGAATTTGTTACTGTTGGTGAAATTGCTATCATGATGGATGTGCCAATTACTAAAGTTATTGGTACGTGTATGTCACTTGGAATAATGGTTACCATGAACCAGCGTCTAGATGCTGAAACATTAACAATCGTGGCTGATGAATTTGGTTATGAAGTTGAATTTATCACTGTAGACATTGAAGAAGCGATTCAGGTTGTTGCAGATAAAGAAGAAGATTTAGTTTTCAGAGCGCCAATTGTAACTGTAATGGGTCACGTAGATCACGGTAAAACATCTTTGCTAGATTACATCCGTAAGGAAAATGTAATTGCGGGTGAATCAGGGGGTATTACACAACACATCGGTGCCTACGGAGTAACTTTAGAAGACGGTCAAAAAATAGCATTTTTAGACACACCAGGTCACGAGGCGTTTACTGCAATGCGTGCGCGTGGTGCTCAAGTTACCGATATTGCAATTATTGTTATTGCTGCCGATGACGATATCATGCCACAAACGAAAGAAGCAATCTCTCATGCTCAAGCAGCGGGAGTTCCTATTATATTTGCAATCAACAAAATTGATAAGCCAAATGCTAATGTTGAGAAAATAAAAGAAAAATTAGCAGGTATGAATTTACTTGTTGAAGATTGGGGTGGAAAAATTCAATCACACGATATTTCTGCAAAAGTAGGAACAGGTGTAAAAGAATTATTAGAAAAAGTATTGCTTGAAGCAGAAATCTTAGATCTAAAATCAAATCCTAATAAAGCCGCTCAAGGAACTGTTGTTGAAGCTTTCTTGGATAAAGGTAAAGGATATGTTTCTACTATTTTAGTTCAACATGGAACTTTAAAAGTTGGAGATTACATGCTTGCTGGAAAACACCACGGAAAAATTAAAGCAATGCACGATGAAAGAGGGCATGTTGTTACAGAAGCAGGACCTTCAACGCCAGTTTCAGTATTGGGATTAGATGGAGCCGCTACTGCGGGAGATAAATTCAACGTTTTTGAAGACGAGAAAGAAGCGAAACAAATTGCATCAAAACGTTCTCAATTAATGCGTGAACAATCGGTTCGTACACAACGACACATTACCCTTGATGAGATTGGACGTAGAATTGCTTTAGGACAATTTAAAGAATTGAACATTATCTTGAAAGGGGATGTGGATGGTTCTGTTGAAGCATTGTCTGATTCGTTCTCTAAATTATCTACCGAAGAAATTCAAATTAATATCATACATAAAGGAGTTGGAGCAATTACAGAAACCGACGTAATGTTGGCTTCTGCATCTGATGCAATTATTATTGGATTTAATGTTCGTCCTGCTGGAAATGCTAGACAATTAGCCGATAAAGAAGAAATTGATATCCGTTATTACTCTATTATTTATGCTGCTATCGATGACTTGAAAGACGCGATGGAAGGAATGTTAGCACCTGAAATGAAAGAAGAAATTCTTGGAACTGCTGAAATTAGAGAGATCTTCAAAATCTCTAAAGTAGGTTCAATCGCAGGAAGTATGGTAATGGACGGTAAAATAGTTAAAAACGCCAAAATGAGAATTATCAGAGATGGTGTTGTAGTATTTACCGGTGAATTATTAGCATTAAAACGTTTCAAAGACGATGTAAGAGATGTTGCTAAAGGGTATGACTGTGGTATTCAAATAAAAGGATACAATGATATTGAAGAAAGAGATATTATTGAATCATATCATGAAGTTGCCATCAAAAAGAAACTGAAATAAAATTTAGTTTTATAAAAAAAACGTCCCGAGCAATCGGGACGTTTTTTTTATAAACTAGATGCTATTTATTAGGTTTAATTACAAAAGCATTAGGATATCTTTTTTTGAAAATCATTAATTTTTTTTCGGCTTCAATTCTCGTTTTGAAGTTTCCAACCCATACTTTATAGGCCGGTGTATTAAAAATAATTGTAGCATCAAAGTCTAAAAAATCGCGTTTAAAATCCGTTAATATTTTTTTAGAAGTTTCACTATCTCCATTATAAATTTGAATTTTATAAACGTCATTTACTGTTATAGAGGCATTTATTTTTCTTTTTTCATTCAATAAATTTTCAAATTTTGGATTTTGTGAAACAGTAACTTTTTCGTCCTGAGCAAATAAATTTGAGTTGATTAGCAAAAAAAATAGTACTGATTTCGAGAGCGTTTTTATCGTTAATATTTTCATAAAGCGGTGATTTTTATACAAATGTAATCTTTATTAAATATCTTAAAATGATTTTATTATTTAGAATTGATATAAATTGATATTTAAGACTGTTTTAGGGTTTTGAGAATAGTTCTTAAGTCGTATTTTTGTGCAAGTTTTAAAAGAGTTATTGGATTGTTATGTTTTTTAATTTCACATTCAGTGCTTTATTTCAGTCGATAATTATTATAATAATATGAAAAACGTGGGTAACCATAATTCGATTTCGAGAAGTTTGATTTTAAGTTTTGCAGCAATGCTAACTTTGTCACTATCTTCATTCGCTCAAGAAGCTGCGCCTGCAGCTACGGCACCTGCTCCAGTAGCAGCTGCAGCTCCAGCAACCGCTGGGGGAGATCCTGTAAAAGGAAAAGACCTTTTCAATTCTAATTGTGCTGCTTGTCATAAGCTAGATGCTAAAATGACAGGGCCTGCTTTGAGAGGTATTTCATCAAGACTTACTAATGAGTGGCTCTACAAGTGGATCCACAACAGTCAAGGTTTGATTAAATCTGGAGATACTGAAGCCGTTAGAGTAAGTAAAGAATACAATGGTGCTGTAATGACGGGTTTCCCTCAATTGACTACGGGAGATATTGATAACATTATCGCTTATACTTCGGAACCAAAAGCTGAACCTGTGGTTTCTACATCTGCTGCGCCTCCGGGAACCGCCCAAGTATCTGGTGGGGTTTCTAATGATTTAGTTTTAGCCGTTTTGTCATTTGTAATGTTGATGCTAATTGTAATGCTTTATTTAGTAAACAGTGTTCTTACTAAAGTAGCAAAAGCAAATGGAATTGAATTAACGAAAGCACAGCCTACAACTCCAATTTGGAAAGCATTTGCTAAAAATCAATTTTTAGTATTGGTAACCTCAATATTTTTATTGCTTGCAAGCGGATATTTCGTTTATGGATATTTAATGCAGATAGGTGTTGATCAAAACTATGAGCCAATTCAACCAATTCATTATTCACACAGAATACATGCTGGAAGTAATGGTATCAATTGTAAATATTGTCACTCGGCCGCACGTGTAAGTAAAAATGCTGGGATTCCTTCATTGAACATATGTATGAATTGTCATAAAAACATTGCGGAAGTATCTGATACTACTGCAACTGCTGAATATTCGAAAGCGTTCTACGATGGTGAAATCCAAAAACTATACAAAGCAGTGGGTTGGGATAAAGACAATCAAAAATATACTGGAAAAACAGAGCCTGTAAAATGGGTTCGTATTCATAATTTACAAAGTTTTGTGTATTTCAATCACTCTCAACACGTAACGACTGCTGGAATCGAATGTCAGACTTGTCACGGACCAGTTCAAACGTACGAAATTCAAAAACAATTTGCGCCACTTACAATGGGATGGTGTATTAATTGCCACAGAAAAACTGAAGTTAAAATGGAAGGAAATGGTTATTATACCAAAATTCACGAAGAACTTTCTAAAAAATACGGAGTTGACAAGTTGACTGCCGCCCAAATGGGAGGTTTAGAATGCGGAAAATGCCACTATTAAAAAATTATTAAGAAGCTAATATATATTATGTCATCAAACAAAAAATACTGGAAAAGTGTTGAAGAACTAGACGTAAATAGTTCTATTGTTGATACGCTTAGAAATAACGAATTTGTTGAAGAAATTCCTACAGACGAATTTTTAGGAGATAAATCATCTTTATCATCATCAGCAACAACCCGTCGGGATTTTCTTAAGTACGTTGGATTCAGTACTGCAGCAGCCTCGCTTGCAGCCTGTGAAGGTCCAGTGCACAAAGCAATACCTTACGTTTTACAGCCAGAACAAATCATTCCTGGAGTTGCAGATTATTATGCAACTACTGTTTTCGATGGTTTTGATTTTGCTAATCTTTTAGTAAAAACTCGTGAAGGCCGTCCAATTAAAATAGATAACAATACAATTGCTGGTGCAAATTTTGTAGCTAACGCAAGAGTACACGCTTCAATACTTTCTTTATATGATAGTATGCGTTTGAAAGAACCAAAAATTGAAGGTAAAAATGCAACTTGGACAAACGTTGAAGCTGATGTAAAAGCCAGTTTAGCCGATGCTAAAGCAAAAGGAAAGCAAGTAATAGTATTAACAAATACATTAGCAAGTCCATCTACTGAAAAGTTGATTGCTGAATTCATTGCTAAAAATCCAACTGCAAAACACGTTGTATATGATGCAGTTTCTGAATCAGAAGCTTTAGATGCATTTGAAACGGTTTATGGAGAAAGAGCTTTAGCCAATTACGATTTTTCAAAAGCAGCATTAATTGTTTCTGTTGGAGCTGATATTTTAGGAGATTGGCAAGGTGGAAATTACAGTGCTGGATATGCAAAAGGTAGAATTCCTCAAAACGGAAAAATGTCTCGCCATTATCAATTAGAAGCCAACATGACTTTGTCTGGTGCTACTGCTGATAAACGTGTGCCAATGTCTGTTGCAAATCAAAAACAAGCTTTAGTTAAAATTTATAACGTTATTACTGGTACTGCTGTAACTACTTCTTTAGATAAAGAATTTGATGCAGTTGTTACCAAAGCCGCTCAACAATTAAAAGCTGCTGGAAGCAAAGGGGTTTTAGTTTCTGGAATTCAGGATAAAAACGCACAACTTCTAGTTTTAGCAATAAATCAAGTACTTGCAAGTGAAGCTTTTTCAACAAGCGGTACGAGACAAATTAGAAAAGGTTCAAGCCAAAAAGTAGCTCAATTAATTAAAGACATGAATGCGGGAAGTGTTCATACTTTAATAATGAGTGGAGTTAATCCAGTTTATACTTTGCCAAACAGCACTGAATTTGTTGCAGGTTTGAAAAAAGTAAAAACGTCAGTTTCATTTTCATTAAAAGAAGATGAAACAGCTTCAATCACAACAATTGCTGCTGCTGCGCCACATTATTTAGAATCTTGGGGAGATGTTAGCATCACAAGAGGTTCATACGCATTAACGCAACCAACAATTCGTCCTTTATTTAATACGAAACAATTTCAAGATGCTTTATTATCTTTTAATGGAGTTGCTGGAAATTTCTACGATTATTTAAAAGCGAATTCTGTTTCTCAAACAATAGGTTCTTCTTGGAATAAAGTATTGCATGACGGTGTTTTTGTAGCTACTGTAATTCCATCTGTATCTGCAACTCCTGCTAATTATACTGCTGCTGCAAATGCTTTAGCAACTTCTAAAAAAGCAGCTGGATTTGAATTGGTTTTATATACAAAAACTGGTTTAGGTGACGGTCAACAAGCAAACAACCCATGGTTACAAGAATTCCCAGATCCAATTACAAGAGTTTCATGGGACAATTATGTAACTATTGCAAGAGCGGATGCTGATGATTTGAAAATTACTAATGAAATCGTTGCAAACGGTGGATTGAACGGAAGTTATGCTACGCTTACTGTTCGTGGTGTTAAACTTGAAAATGTTCCAGTAATTGTTCAACCAGGTCAAGCAAAAGGGACTATTGGTTTAGCATTAGGTTACGGTCGTAAAGCGGCTATGAAAGAAGAAATGATGGTAGGTATCAATGCTTACTCTTTATATAATGGTTTCAATAATGTTCAATCTGCTCAACTTGTAAAAGGAGACGGTGATCACGAATTTGCATCTGTTCAAGGACAGAAAACATTGATGGGTCGTGGTGATATTATCAAAGAAACTACATTAGAAATTTTCAACACAAAAGACGCCAAAGATTGGAATATCCAACCAATGGTATCATTAAATCACGAAGAAGTTGCTGCAACTTCTGTAGATTTATGGGATTCATTTGATCGTTCAGTTGGACATCACTTTAATCTTTCTATCGATTTAAATGCTTGTACCGGTTGTGGTGCTTGTGTTATTGCTTGTCACGCAGAAAATAATGTTCCTGTAGTTGGTAAAACGGAAGTGAGAAGAAGTCGTGATATGCACTGGTTGCGTATTGATAGATATTATTCTTCAGAAGATACGTTTGCTGAAGACAATGAGAAAAAAGAAAATTTTGACGGTTTATTTGGAGACAAAGGTTCTCTAGGTGGATTTGGTGAAATGGAAAAAGCAGCGGATAATCCTCAAGTTTCTTTCCAACCAGTAATGTGTCAACACTGTAATCATGCTCCTTGTGAGACTGTTTGTCCAGTAGCTGCAACATCTCACGGTCGTCAAGGTCAAAACCAAATGGCATATAACAGATGTGTTGGTACTAGATATTGTGCAAACAACTGTCCTTATAAAGTGCGTCGTTTCAACTGGTTCTTGTATAACAAAAACAGTGAATTTGATTACAATATGAATGACGATTTAGGTCGTATGGTATTGAATCCTGATGTAAACGTTCGTTCTAGAGGGGTTATGGAAAAATGTTCTATGTGTATTCAAATGACACAAGCAACAATTTTGAAAGCCAAAAATGAAGGTAGAGAAGTTATCGAAGGGGAATTCCAAACGGCATGTTCAAAAGCTTGTTCTACTGGAGCAATGGTTTTTGGAGATATAAATGTAAAAGAAAGCCCAATAGCTAAATTAGTAGAGGACGACAGAATGTATCATTTATTAGAGCACGTTGGAACAAAACCAAATGTTATCTATCACGTTAAAGTTAGAAATTCATAAAATCAGTTTATTTTAATTTTCAAAATTTTTATTTTGACAATTTTATTTCTGACTTTATAATAATAAAATAAATTAATAAAACAAAAAAAGGATATGTCTCATATATACGATTCTAGTATTAGAAAACCTTTAGTTATAGGAAATAAAACCTATCACGATGTTACCGTAGACGTAGCTGCACCTGTTGAGGGTAAAGCAAATAAACATTGGTGGATTGTTTTTTCAATCGCTCTAGCCGCTTTCCTTTGGGGATTAGGTTGCATTATTTATACTGTTTCAACTGGTATTGGAACATGGGGATTAAATAAAACTGTTGGATGGGCTTGGGATATTACAAACTTCGTTTGGTGGGTTGGTATTGGTCACGCAGGTACATTAATTTCGGCAGTATTATTATTATTCCGTCAAAGATGGAGAATGGCGATTAACCGTTCTGCAGAAGCAATGACAATTTTCTCTGTAATTCAAGCGGGTTTATTCCCAATTATTCACATGGGTCGTCCTTGGTTAGCGTATTGGGTATTACCAATTCCAAACCAATTTGGATCTTTATGGGTGAATTTTAACTCTCCTTTACTTTGGGACGTATTTGCAATTTCTACTTATTTATCAGTTTCTACTGTTTTTTGGTGGACAGGTTTATTACCAGATTTTGCTATGCTAAGAGACAGAGCAATTACTCCTTTTAATAAAAAAATCTATTCTATTTTAAGTTTCGGATGGAGCGGTAGAGCAAAAGATTGGCAACGTTTTGAAGAAGTATCTTTGGTACTTGCCGGTTTAGCAACTCCTCTTGTACTTTCTGTACACACAATTGTATCAATGGATTTTGCTACTTCAGTAATCCCAGGATGGCATACTACAATTTTCCCTCCATACTTCGTAGCAGGAGCTGTATTCTCTGGATTTGCAATGGTAAATACTTTGCTTATTATTATGAGAAAAGTTTCTAACTTAGAAGCGTATATCACAATCCAACATATCGAATTAATGAATATTGTAATCATGATTACAGGTTCTATCGTAGGGGTTGCTTATATTACTGAATTATTTATCGCATGGTATTCTGGAGTAGAATATGAACAATATGCATTTCTAAACAGGGCAACAGGACCTTACTGGTGGGCGTATTGGTCAATGATGACGTGTAACGTTTTTTCTCCTCAATTCATGTGGTTCAAGAAATTAAGAACAAGTATTATGTTCTCTTTTATTATATCAATTGTAGTAAATATTGGAATGTGGTTTGAAAGATTCGTAATTATCGTAACTTCATTACACAGAGATTACCTTCCCTCTTCTTGGACTATGTTTTCTCCTACATTTGTAGATATAGGAACATTTATTGGAACAATTGGATTCTTCTTCGTTTTATTTTTATTGTATGCTAGAACATTCCCTGTAATTGCTCAAGCAGAAGTAAAAACGATATTAAAAGCAACAGGACAGAATTATATTAACGAAAGACAAGCAAATAAAGATTCACATCATGAGTAATAAAGTTATTTACGCTATATATAACGATGACGATATTTTGATGGATGCCGTTAAGAAAACACGTGCAGCACATCACCATATTGAAGAAGTTTTCACCCCTTTTCCGGTACACGGATTGGACAAAGCAATGGGACTTGCGCCAACAAGATTAGCAATTTGTGCTTTCATTTATGGATGTATTGGAATTTCTGTAGCAACAGCTATGATGAATTTTATTATGATTCAAGATTGGCCACAAGATATCGGTGGGAAACCTAGTTTTAGCTACTTGGAAAACATGCCTGCATTTGTTCCAATTATGTTTGAAATGACCGTTTTCTTTGCTGCGCATTTAATGGTTATTACTTTTTATATGAGAAGTAAATTATGGCCATTCAAACAAGCCGAAAATCCAGATTTAAGAACTACTGACGATCATTTTTTAATGGAAGTAGCTGTAAACAATAACGAAGAAGAATTAGTTTCTTTCTTTCAAAGCACAGGTGCAGTAGAAGTAAAAGTAATAGAAAAGCATTAATAGAAGATATGAAAACAATTTATAAAATAACAATTTTATTAGGTTTGTCAGCATTAGTAGCTTCTTGTCATGATAATTCAAAACCAAATTATCAGTACATGCCTAATATGTATGAACCAGTAAGTTATAATACTTATTCTGAGTCTAGTGCTTTCAAAAATGGTGTAGAAGCTCAACTTCCAGCTCAAGGTTCTATCAATAGAGGTTTTGAAGTTTATGACTACCCTAATACTCCAGAAGCTCTAGTTGCAGTGAAAGCAGCAGACTTAAAATCGCCAATCGATTCATTGTCTTCAGAAGATATGGATAAAGCTAAAGGTCTCTATGAAATTTATTGTGCTATTTGTCATGGTAATGCTGGAAATGGTCAAGGTAAATTAGTTACTCAAGGTAAATTTTTAGGAATTCCTAGTTATAAAGATAGAGTAATAAATCAAGGAAGTATTTTCCATGTTCAAACGTATGGGTTAAATGCTATGGGCTCTTATGCTAATCAATTGAATCCTCACGAACGTTGGTTAGTTGCAGCTTATGTAATGAAACTAAAAAGCGAATTATAATTGTAGAACAAAATCATCTTTATAGATATGTACACATTTTCAAGTAAATTAAAAACATTCTCTTTTATTCTTATGCTTCTTGGAGCACTTGGAATAGGTTATGGTTTTTTAACTGCCCCAAAAGATATTCAAGAAGTTGAAACGATCCTTTCGGCAGAAACACATCACGAAGCAGGAAAAAATGCTCATGAAGCGCATGCAGTTGAAGGAGAAAATGCTGCTCAAGCAGCTGAAAAACATAAAGAGCATTTAGAGCACGTTTTGCACCAATTGCAAAATAAACCATGGGCTGCATTATATGTTGCTTGTATTTTCTTCATGCTCATTTCACTTGGAGTTTTGGCCTTTTATGCTATACAACAAGTGGCACAAGCAGGTTGGTCCCCAGTATTATTTAGAGTAATGCAAGGAATTACCGCTTATTTGCCAGTAGGTTCAGTATTATTTTTCATTGTATTAGTTCTATGTGGATTGCATTTTAATCATTTATTTATATGGTTAGATCCTGAAGTTGTTGCTCATGATAAATTAATTCAAACAAAATCTGGGTATTTAAATTTCCCTTTTTGGATAGTTAGAGCTGCTATATTTTTAATTGGGTGGAATCTTTACCGTTATTTTTCAAGAAAAAATTGTTTAGCACAAGATGAAGCTAACGACAATAGTTTCTACAAAAAGAATTTCAACATTTCTGCAATGTTCTTGGTTTTCTTTATTGTTACCGAATCAATAATGTCTTGGGATTGGATTATGTCAATTGATCCTCACTGGTTCAGTACATTATTTGGTTGGTACGTTTTTGCAAGTTTCTTTGTAAGTGGTATAACAACAATTTGTATGATTACTTTGTATTTAAAATCTAAAGGTTATTTAGAACATGTTAATACAAGTCATATTCATGATTTAGCTAAATTCATGTTTGGTTTTAGTGTTTTCTGGACATACTTATGGTTTTCTCAATTTATGTTGATTTGGTATGCAAATATTCCAGAAGAAATTACTTATTTCATCACTAGAATTGAATTGTATAATCTTCCATTTTTCGGAGCGGTTGTTATGAATTTCTTATTCCCAATATTAATTTTAATCAATACGGATTTCAAAAGAATTTCATGGGTTTTGGTTATGGCTGGAACAGTAATTTTATTAGGACATTATATTGATTTCTTTAATATGATAATGCCATCAGCTGTAGGTGATCAATGGTTTATCGGTGTTGCAGAGATTGGGTCTGTATTTTTCTTCCTTGGATTATTCATTTTTGTTGTCTTTTCAGCATTAACTAAAGCTCCTTTGTTACCTAAGAGAAATCCATTCATAGAAGAGAGTAAACATTTTCATTATTAATATTTAAAGAAGTAAACAGATGACAAGTTTGTTGGTAATTATAGTTTTAGTCCTATTAACTATTGCCCTTTGGCAATTGACGAAGATATTCGATTTATCTCAAGTAGGTAATAACAAGGACACTTCTCAAATAGCAAATGACACGGATAACAATACTCAAGGGTATTTGATGTTTGGTTTCTTAGCTTTCATTTATATATTTACAATATATGGTTTGATAACTTGGGGTCCTTTAGTATTGCATACTCCAGCTTCAGTTCACGGAGCATTGGTTGATGGATTGATGGATGTAACTTGGGTATTAATCTTTATTGTTCAAGCGATCACTCAAGTTTTGTTGCATTATTTCGCTTTCAAATACAGAGGAAAAAAAGAAAATAAAGCATTGTATTTTGCAGATAATAATAAATTAGAAGCAATTTGGAGTGTAATTCCAGCAATTGTACTTGCAGGTTTAATTCTTTATGGATTGTATGCTTGGACAAATATTATGTTCATTGATGACGATGAAGATACTGTTACAATTGAATTGTATGCACAACAATTTAACTGGACCGCTCGTTATGCAGGAAATGATAATGTTCTTGGAAAAGCGAATGTTAGATACATTGAAGGTATTAACACTGTAGGTGTCGATATTGAAGATCCTTATGCTAATGATGATGTTGTTTTAAAAGAATTACACATTCCAAAAGGTAAAAAAATACATTTCAAAATGCGTTCTCAAGACGTTTTGCACTCCGCATACATGCCTTATTTTAGAGCTCAAATGAATTGTGTTCCTGGAATGGTTACAGAATTCGCTTTTGAACCAACATACACAACTGCAGAGTATAGAGAGTTGCCTTACATGATTGCAAAAGTGGCTAACATCAATGCAATCAGAGCAAAGAAAAGTATAGAGCTTGTTGCAAAAGGAGAAACAGCACTTGATCCTTACGAATTTGATTTCCTTTTGCTTTGCAATAAAATTTGTGGTGCTTCACATTACAACATGCAAATGAAAATTGTTGTTGATACACCAGAAGACTATGCAAAATGGTTAAAAGACAAAACAACTGTCGTTCAAGAAGTAAAAGCAGAAAAAGCTGCAAAAGTTGCTCCAGTTCAAGGAGACAAAGTGAAAGATACAGTTACTACTGCTCCTGTTGCAGAAGTTAAAGTAGCCATGAAATAATATTTTTAAAATTTAAAGTAAAAGAATATGTCAGCAGAAGGTCACGGACACGAATTAGAACACGATCACGAACACGAACATCACCACAAAGATACTTTTATAACAAAGTACATCTTTAGTATTGATCACAAAATGATTGCCAAACAATATCTAATTACTGGTATTTTTATGGGAATTATAGGTGTAGGTTTATCTATGCTTTTCAGAATGCAATTGGCTTGGCCTGAAGAATCATTTAAAATATTCAACGTTTTATTAGGTGATAAATTTGCTCCAAACGGAGTAATGGCAAACGATATTTACCTGGCTTTAGTTACCATACACGGAACTATAATGGTTTTCTTTGTGTTAACCGCAGCCCTGAGTGGAACGTTTAGTAACTTATTAATTCCACTACAAATTGGTGCACGAGACATGGCTTCAGGAACATTAAACATGATTTCCTATTGGTTGTTCTTCTTGTCAAGTGTAATTATGATTTCATCATTATTTGTTGAAGCAGGTCCTGCCTCATCAGGTTGGACAATTTATCCACCATTGAGTGCACTTCCTCAAGCAATTCCTGGTTCCGGAATGGGAATGACTTTATGGTTAGTTTCTATGGCCATTTTCATTGCTTCTTCATTATTAGGTTCTTTGAATTATGTTGTAACCGTTATTAATCTTAGAACAAAAGGAATGTCAATGACAAGATTGCCACTTACAATTTGGGCTTTCTTTGTTACTGCAATTATAGGAATTGTATCTTTTCCAGTTCTTTTGTCGGCAGCTTTATTGTTAATAATGGACAGAAGTTTTGGTACTTCTTTCTTCCTATCGGATATTTATATTGCTGGTGAAGTTTTACACAATCAAGGTGGTTCACCAGTTTTATTCGAACATTTATTCTGGTTTTTAGGTCACCCTGAAGTTTACATCGTATTATTACCAGCTTTGGGTATCACTTCTGAAGTTATTGCAACCAACTCTCGTAAGCCAATTTTTGGTTACAGAGCAATGATTATGTCTATTCTTGCAATTGCATTTTTATCTACAATTGTTTGGGGTCACCACATGTTTATCTCTGGAATGAATCCATTCCTAGGTTCTGTGTTTACTTTCACCACATTGTTAATCGCAATTCCATCAGCCGTGAAAGCGTTTAATTATATTACAACACTTTGGAAAGGAAACCTACAATTAAATCCTGCAATGTTGTTCTCTATTGGATTGGTTTCTACCTTTATTACAGGAGGTTTAACAGGAATTATTCTTGGTGATAGTACTTTAGACATTAATGTTCACGATACTTATTTTGTAGTAGCTCACTTTCACTTGGTTATGGGTATTTCTGCTCTTTACGGAATGTTTGCAGGAATCTACCACTGGTTCCCAAGAATGTTCGGAAGAATGTTAAACAAAAACTTAGGATATGTTCACTTTTGGGTAACTGCAATTTGTGCTTATGGAGTATTTTTCCCAATGCACTTTATCGGAATGGCTGGTTTACCAAGACGTTACTATACCAACACAAACTTCCCATTATTTGACGATTTACAAAACGTAAACGTATTAATTACGACTTTCGCCTTAATTGGTGGTGCGTTCCAATTGGTATTTTTATATAACTTTTTTGTAAGTATTTTCTACGGGAAAAAATCAGAACAAAATCCATGGAAATCGAATACTTTAGAATGGACAGCACCTGTTGAACACATTCACGGGAACTGGCCAGGAGAAATTCCTGAAGTGCACAGATGGCCTTACGATTATAGCAAACCAGGTCATGATGAAGATTTCGTTCCTCAAAATGTACCAATGAAAGAAGGTGAAGAAGTTTTACATCACTAATATTCTAAACTAATTTATATAAAATGCCTTTCTCTCTTGAAAGGCATTTTTATTTGCTCATAACTTTCCTATATTTGTAATATGAACGAAAACTTAGACCCTACAAATCAGAACTTCAATCCAGAAGAACTTGATCTCGAAAAAAGATTAAGACCACTTTCTTTTGATGATTTTGCTGGTCAAGACCAAATATTAGAAAACCTCAAAGTCTTTGTTGAAGCTGCAAATCAAAGAAACGAAGCTTTAGATCACACTCTTTTTCATGGTCCTCCTGGATTAGGAAAAACTACTTTGGCAAATATTTTAGCCAATGAGTTGGGTGTGGGAATTAAAATTACTTCAGGCCCTGTTCTCGATAAGCCTGGTGATTTAGCTGGATTATTAACCAATCTCGAAGAACGTGATGTTCTTTTTATTGATGAAATTCATCGTTTAAGTCCAATTGTTGAAGAGTATTTATATTCTGCAATGGAAGATTTCAAAATCGATATTATGATTGAATCGGGGCCCAATGCTCGCTCGGTTCAAATCAATTTAAATCCTTTTACATTAGTTGGTGCCACCACGCGTTCAGGATTGTTAACGGCGCCGATGCGGGCTCGTTTCGGAATACAAAGTCGATTACAATATTACACAACCGAACTTTTAACAACAATTGTAGAGCGAAGTTCAGCCATCATAAAAATGCCAATCACTATGGAAGCCGCGATTGAAATTGCAGGAAGAAGTAGAGGAACACCAAGAATTGCCAATGCACTTTTGCGACGCGTTCGTGATTTTGCACAAATAAAAGGAAACGGTAAAATCGACATCGAAATTGCACGTTATTCCTTAAAGGCCCTGAATGTAGATGCTCACGGTTTAGACGAAATGGACAACAAAATCCTAAACACCATAATTGATAAATTCAAAGGCGGTCCCGTTGGATTATCAACCTTAGCAACAGCCGTTTCTGAAAGCAGCGAAACCATCGAGGAAGTTTATGAACCCTTTCTAATCCAAGAAGGTTTCATCATGAGAACGCCAAGAGGCCGTGAAGTTACCGAGAAAGCCTATACGCATTTAGGTAAAATTAAAGGCAATATTCAAGGAGGACTTTTTTAATTTGAAGCTAATCCTGCTGTCCGTTGTATCCACACTAAAAAGTGTGGGATGCCACTTCCATCAGGGCTAAAAACGTTCCGATTTATCAAGATAATTTATTTTTCGAGACCAATAGAAACAAAATCAAAATATACAGATTTCATTAAATCCGAAGCCAAGCGCCTCGGGTTTTTAACTTGTGGCATATCCAAAGCTGGGTTTTTAGAACAAGAAGCACCAAGATTAGAAAATTGGCTCAATAAAAACCAACACGGACAAATGTCCTACATGGAAAATAATTTTGATAAGCGCCTAAATCCTACCTTATTGGTTGATGATGCCAAAAGTGTCGTTTCTTTATTATTGAATTATTACCCAGCCGAACTTCAAAATCAAGAGAGTTATAAAATCTCTAAATATGCCTACGGACAAGATTATCATTTTGTAATCAAAGAAAAACTCAAAGAATTTCTTTTCTCAATTCAATCTACAATTGGTGAAGTTTCAGGCCGCGCATTTGTAGATTCTGCTCCAGTTCTCGACAAGGCTTGGGCAGCAAAAAGTGGCTTGGGTTGGATTGGCAAAAACAGTAATTTATTAACCCAGCAAGTAGGTTCTTTTTATTTCATTGCTGAGCTCATAATAGATCTAGAATTGGAATACGATTATGCAACAACAGACCATTGCGGAACGTGTACCGCCTGTATCGATGCGTGTCCAACAGAGGCAATTGTAGCGCCCTACATCGTTGACGGAAGCAAATGCATTTCCTATTTCACCATCGAACTAAAAGAAAATATTCCTTCAGAAATGAAAGGAAAATTCGAAGATTGGTCTTTCGGTTGCGATATTTGTCAAGATGTATGTCCTTGGAACAAATTTTCAAAACCAAACAACGAACCATTATTCAATCCAAATTCTGAATTGCTTTCCATGTCAAAAAAAGATTGGGAAGAAATAACGGAAGAAACGTTTAAAGTAGTTTTTAAAAATTCAGCTGTAAAACGAACAAAATTTGAAGGGCTGAAGCGCAATTTGGATTTCTTGAAATAACTAAATTTCATCTCTTTTTTCTGTAAAATTTCACAATGGTTGTTGCAATAAGGTACCCTAAAAAAGCCATTATCCCGCTAAGAATAAAAGAACCAACAAATAGGGTAAGCCCCGAATTAACTAAATTATCTTTCCAGTTTTTTAAATCAAAATGTAATGTGACACCAGTAACAAAACTTCCAATTTTATAACTTAAGAATAAGAAAAATGGACTTGTAAATGGATTTGAAACTACACTTGTTGCAAGTGCTATTACCAAATTGAATTTAACAAATCTACTAAACACTAGTACAAGTAGTGTGCCGAATCCAAAAGTAGGGAAGACACTAATGAAAGTTCCAATCGCTGCTCCTAATCCAATTTCTGATACGCTGTCATTTGTTCTGGCAAGTTTCCAAAAAAGTATTTTTAATTGCCGTTTATATTTTTTCAATTTAAGAGGATTTCAAAAATCTATTTCTTGTAAAATAAGTCATAACGAGTACTGTAAATCGAATCAATAAATACGATAGTAAGTTAGAATATCTAGTATAGGAATGATCGTTTTTTTGTAATGAAGCAGTTGTAATTTTTGTACATTGACTTATAATTTTATTTAAATGCTGTAAATATTTTTCAGCAAAATGCTCTGAATTAATCCCAACATTCAATTCTATACTCCCAAAAGAGCTCAAATTATTAATATTAAAAGAACCAATAGTTGACCATTTCCCATCAATTACCGCTGCTTTTCCATGTAAAACCGATTTATCCCATTCGTATATTTCAATGTTATATTTCATTAAAATGGAATAGAGATACAGTGAAGCACTTCTCAAAATGGGCACGTCTGATATTCCAGAAACTATTAATTTTATGGGTACTTTTCTCTTAGCAGCTTTTTTTAAAGCCAAAGCTATTTTTCTTCCTGGGAAAAAATAACAACCCACAATAACAATTTCTTTTTGAGCATTCCGAATAGCTTTTATATATTCTTTTTGCACTTCGTTTTTTCTATTCAGCCAATCATTTTGCAAAATTCTAATTGCAATGGGTTCGTTTGCATTTACAATATCTTCAATTTTTGTTTTTCGAACCTTTCGTTTTCGTTGATAAAAATTTCTGCAAATTTGTTGAACGGGCCTTGCAACTGTACTTTCAATTTCAACTGCATAGTCAAGCCATGGAGTTTCAAAGGAAGTTCCGTGATACTTGTCAGCTATATTTATTCCTCCAATCAATATTTTTTTACCGTCAGAAACAACTACTTTTTGATGCAATCGTCGTCCTATATAAAATGAGTTTAAAGACAATAAAGGCGAAAAAAACCGAATATTCACGCCATAATAGCGAAGTTCTTTGATGATGCTAGATGAAAAGGAATTAGAACCAAATCCGTCTAATAATAGATAGATTTTGACACCTCGATTTGCAGCTCTTTTCAAAGCCTCGACTATTCGTAACCCAGTTGAATCTGTATCGAAAATGTAGGTTTGAAAGTGAATTTCTTTATCGGAATCGTTTATCAATTGTTCTAATCTTGAAAAATAGTCGACGCCACTATAAACTAACTCAATAGTTTTTTGGGGTTTAAGTACATTTAGTTCCTTTAATAACATATCAGTTCCTTTATAAAATTAGAAAACAGTATAGAGAATTATTGTAGGAATGAATATTTGAGGAAATTTATCACAGCCAAAACCAATCTAGGTCTATTACGTAGCTAATTTAAGAAAAATTTAAGCGGTATTTTAGTCGTAAGCCGTTTATTAAGAAATATTTACGATTTACAGAAAACAATCGTAGCTATATATAATTTTAAAAATATTGAAAATAGTAAAAGGGAAAGCAAATTTTTTAATTACAAGGATTTTTTTGACCAAATTAATTTTAAATAAAAAACAATTGAGGTAAAGAGTTCGATATTCCGTTCTTACTTTTATCTTTGTATGTTATAAACAACCTTTGAAATGGACAATCACAATAAAAGAAGAGAAGCTTTATTATATCATGCCAAACCAACGCCAGGAAAAATTCAGGTAGTTCCGACAAAAAAATATGCTACGCAAAGGGATTTATCTTTGGCCTATTCTCCAGGAGTTGCAGAGCCTTGTTTAGAAATTGTTAAAGATGTAAATAATGTCTACAAATATACTGCAAAAGGAAACTTAGTAGCCGTAATTTCGAATGGAACCGCTGTTTTAGGGTTGGGAGACATTGGGCCTGAAGCCTCAAAACCAGTAATGGAAGGAAAGGCATTGTTGTTCAAAATTTTTGCAGATATTGATGTTTTTGATATCGAAGTAGACACTAAAGATATTGAAGCTTTCATAGCAACCGTAAAAAATATTGCCCCTACTTTTGGTGGAATAAACCTAGAAGATATCAAGGCGCCAGAGTCTTTTGAAATTGAAAGAAGACTAGTTGAAGAGTTAAATATTCCTGTGATGCATGACGACCAACATGGAACGGCGATTATTTCTTCGGCAGCATTATTAAACGCTTTGGAGTTGGCCAACAAAAAAATAGAAAGTGTAAAAATAGTCATATCCGGTGCGGGTTCAGCGGCTTTGGCTTGTGCAAATCTCTATGTTTTATTGGGTGTAAATCCAGATAAAATTACGATGTTTGACAAAGAAGGTGTTTTGTCAGCTGATAGAACCGATTTGTCGGATTTGCAAAAAAGATATTCAAAAGGTGCTAAAAACTGTACTTTAAAAGAAGCACTTTCGGGTGCGGATGTTTTTTTAGGACTTTCTGCAGGAAATATTTTATCGCCTGATATGTTACTTGGAATGGCAAATGATCCTATTGTTTTTGCAATGGCAAACCCAATTCCAGAAATTGATTATGATATTGCAGTAGCCACTAGAAAAGATATTATTATGGCAACAGGACGGTCAGACCATCCTAATCAGGTTAATAATGTACTTGGATTTCCTTATATTTTTAGAGGCGCACTAGATGTTCGTGCCACAAAAATAAATGAAGCCATGAAAATGGCAGCCGTGAAAGCATTGGCAGCATTGGCAAAAGAATCGGTACCTGAGCAAGTAAATATTGCTTACGGAGAAACCAAATTAATTTTTGGACGTGATTATATCATTCCAAAACCATTTGATCCTAGATTGATTTCTACTGTGGCACCAGCTGTTGCAAGGGCAGCAATGGAATCGGGAGTGGCTTTACACCCAATTTTGGATTGGAATAAATACGAAGAGGAACTTTTAGATCGTTTGGGTTCTGATAATAAAATGGTACGCCTTTTGGCAAACAGAGCAAAAACAGAACCAAAGCGCGTTGTATTTGCAGAGGCAGATCATTTGGACGTTTTAAAAGCAGCACAAATTGCTTATGAAGATAAAATTGCCTTTCCAATTTTGTTAGGAAATCGCGAAATTATTTTAGAATTAAAAGAAGAAATTGGCTTTGATGCTGACGTTCCAATATTTGACCCTAAAACTAATGGAGAGTTAGAAAGAACAAATCGCTATGCTAAAATCCTTTGGAAATCGAGACAGCGCAAAGGAATTTCGCTTTTAGATGCTCAAAAATGGATGCGAGAACGAAATTATTTTGCAGCAATGATGGTCAACGAAGGCGATGCAGATGCCATGGTTTCTGGGTATTCCAGAAGTTATCCGTCGGTTGTAAAACCAATTTTGCAATTAATGGACAAGGCTCCAGGAATTTCATTGATTGCTACAACCAACATGATGATGACCAATCGAGGTCCAATGTTTTTGTCCGATACGGCTATAAACCCAAATCCAACTGCAGATGATTTAGCAAAAATTGCATTGATGACTGCCAAAACAGTTCGAATGTTTGGATTGGAACCTATAATTGCAATGATTTCGTATTCTAATTTTGGGTCCTCTTCAATTGAAAGTGCCAATAAAGTTCGAGAAGCAGTTTCTTTTTTGCATAAAAATCACCCTGAACTTATTGTTGATGGAGAATTACAAGCCGATTTTGCTTTGAACCAAGAAATGTTAAAAGACAAATTTCCGTTTTCAAAATTGGCAGGAAAAAAAGTAAACACGCTTATTTTTCCTAATCTAGAAGCGGCAAATATTACCTATAAATTATTGAAAGAATTGTATAAAGTTGATTCTATTGGTCCAATTATGATGGGAATGGACAAGCCAGTTCATATTTTTCAATTGGGCGCAAGTGTTGAAGAAATGGTAAATATGGTTGCTGTTGCCGTTGTAGATGCCCAGGAAAAAGAAAAGAAGAATAAAGTAAAATAGTAACACAAAAACTGGCAAAAACTGCATATAACAGCTAAGAATATTTTCAATTGAAGATTTTTCTTATATTTGAAAATTACTTTATGAAATGATAGCACACTTACAAGGAAAATTAGTCGAAAAAACCCCAACAGAAGTCATTATCGACTGTAACGGCGTGGGTTATCATGTAAATATTTCATTACATACCTATTCTTTGTTACCCACATCGGATGCTATAAAACTGTTTACGTACCTTCAGATAAAAGAAGATTCACATACTCTTTTCGGATTTGTTGAAAAATCAGAACGTGAAATTTTTAAAATGTTGCTTTCTGTTTCAGGAATTGGTGCCAGTATTGCTCGAACAATGCTGTCGTCTTTGGAACCAAAACAAATTATTCATGCAATTGCAAGTGCTGATGTTGTTACAATTCAGTCGATAAAAGGAATTGGAAGCAAAACAGCGCAGAGAGTAATATTGGACTTAAAAGACAAAGTGTTAAAATTATATGATTTGGACGAAGTTTCTATGAGTCAAAGCAATACAAATAAAGATGAAGCGTTATCTGCTTTGGAGGTTTTAGGTTTTGTCAGAAAATCGGCCGAGCGAGTAGTAGAAAAAATCGTAAAAGAGAATCCAGAAGCTACTGTTGAAAACATAATAAAATTAGCTTTAAAAAATTTATAATACTTGAAAACATTTTACATAAAAAATCGGGAAGTCTTCATAAAAATAAGTATTTTTTTACTTGTTTTGCTCTCTGATTTCTCACTGCAAGCGCAAGTTGATGAAGACCTTCAAGACTCAACAAAAACGGGATATTCACAAGGGAAAATAGGGATTCAAAACCCTCCAAGTGTTGTCGATTTGTATGTATATGATCCTTTAACTGACCGTTATGTTTTTACAAGTTCCGTAAGTGGATTTTCTGTAAATTATCCGGTAATACTTACTCCAAAGGAATACAATGCAATGGTTTTAAAAGAATCGATGCATGACTATTACAAGAAAAAATTAGATGCAATTGATGGTAAAAAAGAAGGTAGTGAAGCCGCCAAAAAAGATTTATTACCTCGCTTTTATGTCAACAATAGTTTTTTCGAGACTATTTTTGGTGGGAATACAATAGACGTAAAACCAACAGGTTCTGCGGAAATGGACTTGGGAGTTCGGTATACAAAACAAGATAATCCCTCTTTTTCTCCCAGAAATAGGTCTAGCACAACTTTTGATTTTAATCAAAGGATTAGCATGAGTTTAATGGGGAAAGTCGGAACTCGATTGAGTGTAAGTGCTAATTATGATACCCAATCAACTTTTGCTTTTCAGAATCTGATTAAGTTAGAATACAACCACGATTTGAATGCAAACGAAGACGATATTATTCAAAAAATTGAAGTCGGAAATGTAAGCATGCCTTTAAATACCTCTTTAATCCGTGGTGCACAGAGTTTGTTTGGAGTAAAAGCACAACTTCAATTTGGTAAAACTACAGTTACAGGCGTTTTTTCTGAACAAAAATCACAAACAAAATCCGTAACCGCTCAAGGAGGTGGAACGATTCAAGATTTTGAATTATTTGCATTGGATTATGATGCAGACCGACACTTTTTCTTATCTCAGTATTTCCGAAATAAGTATGACAAATCCTTAAAAAATTATCCTTATGTAGACAGTCGGGTTCAAATTACTCGTGTTGAAGTTTGGATAACCAACCGACAAAATCGTGTTACTACAACCAATAATAATTTAAGAAACATTGTTGCTCTTCAGGATTTAGGGGAAAGTTCATTGACAGGTTTAAATGATAATGAAGTTGTAGTTGTAAACCCAACCACAGGATTTTTTATAGGACCAACAGATGCGCCTACTGATAATAAAAACAACAAGTACAACCCTGCATTAATTGATAATGGCGGATTGTTAAACGGAAACATTAGAGAAATTGTTACTGCAAGTTCAGGATTTACTGGAATCACAGTAAGCGAGGGGCAGGATTATTCCAAATTAGAAAACGCAAGAAAATTAAATGCATCAGAATTTACATTTCATCCGCAATTGGGTTACATTTCCTTGCAACAAAAATTGGCTAATGACGAAGTATTGGCTGTAGCCTATCAATATACTGTCGGGGAATTTGTTTACCAAGTAGGAGAATTTGGAACAGACGGTGTCCAAGCAACTGAAACGGGTGGAACAACACCTGGAAATACGCAGCCAACAACAGTTTCTACCCAAAGTTTAATCTTAAAAATGTTGAAAAGTAATTTAACAAGTGTAGAAAACCCAACAACACATGTTACTACGCCAATTTGGAACTTGATGATGAAAAATATTTATCAAATTCCAGGAGCTTTTCAGTTGCAACAAGCCGATTTTAAATTCAATATCCTTTATACAGATCCATCGCCTTTGAATTATATCAATATCGTTGCGCCACTTCCTCAGCCTCAGGATTTAGTTACTTCAACGCCTTTATTGAAAGTTTTCAACGTTGATAAGCTGAATTATAACAATGACCCACAAGCGGGTGGAGATGGTTTTTTTGATTTTATCCCAGGTCTTACGGTAGATGCTCAAAATGGTAGAATTATATTTACAACTGTAGAACCATTTGGAAAACATTTATTTGAAAAATTAAGAAATAATAACACTGAAGAATATAATGTTGGAAATTATAATGCCAATCAAACAAAATATGTTTACAGAAATATGTACCGCAAAACCCAAGCGACTGCATTACAAGAAAGCGATAAAAACAAATTCCAATTAAAAGGAAAGTTCAAATCCACAGGTGGCGAAGGAATTCCGATTAATGCATTCAATGTTCCAAAAGGCTCGGTTGTTGTTACTGCCGGTGGAAGAGTTTTAGTTGAAGGAGTAGATTATAGTGTGAATTATCAGTTGGGTCGTGTTCAAATTTTAGATGCATCATTACAAGCATCGAATACACCAATTCAAGTTTCTTTGGAAAACAATGCGGTTTTTGGACAACAAACCCGAAGATTTATGGGTTTCAATGTAGAGCATAAAATCTCGGAGAAGTTTTTAGTTGGAGCTACATTTTTGAAAATGACTGAAAAACCATTTACTCAAAAATCGAGTTATGGACAAGAGTCTGTGAACAATACAATTTTTGGTTTCAATACAAATTTCTCTACCGAAGTACCATTTTTTACCCGTTTAGTAAATAAGTTGCCAAATGTTGATACTGATGTTACCTCTAATTTATCATTCAGAGGTGAAATTGCTTTTTTAAAGCCAGATACTCCTAAAGCAGACCAATTTCAAGGAGAGGCAACAATTTATGTAGATGATTTTGAAGGCTCACAAACTTCAATCGATATGAGAGCGCCTTATTCTTGGAGTTTGTCATCCACACCAGACAAATCGCCTAGAAGTTCGTATGATTTTAATGCCACGGCTACTGATTTAAGTTACGGGTACAAAAGAGCAAGATTATCTTGGTACAGTATTGACCCGACTTTTTATGCCTCGCGTCCTTCTGGTATTTCAATTCAAGACATTTCATTAAACGCCACTAGAAGAATTTATAGTGAAGAATTGTATCCCGCAACGGATATTGCTGTAGGTCAAACACAAGTAATAAACACCTTAGATTTGTCCTATTATCCAAAAGAAAGAGGGCCGTTCAATTTCAATCCTGCTGCTGCAAATACCAATATATTACCTAATCCACAAGGAAATTTCGGTGGAATTATGCGCTCTTTAAACTCAACTAATTTTGAACAAAGTAATGTTGAATATTTACAGTTTTGGATATTGGATCCCTATTATGATCCAGGAAATGTAGCGAGTCAAACAGCAGCAACGAATACAGGAAAAATTTATTTTAACCTTGGTTCAATTTCTGAAGATGTATTAAAAGATGGTCGGAAACAATTTGAAAACGGACTTGGGCCTGATCAAATAACGGTAACGCCTCAGCCAATTTGGGGAAATGTACCCGCTTCTCAATCTTTGATTTATGCTTTTGACACTAATGCCGACAATAGAGCCAATCAAGATATTGGTTTAGATGGTTTGAGTAATAATGATGAAGCTGCAAAATTCCCGTTATTTTCTGGAGAACAGGATCCATCATTAGATGATTATGAGTATTTCTTAAGAGCTGAAGGCTCGGTCCAAGATCGATACAAAAATTATAATGGAACGCAAGGAAATTCACCTGTTGAAGTTACAGATGCCAACAGAGGTTCTTCAACGGTTCCAGATGTTGAAGATATTAACAGAGACAATACCATGAATACCATTAATGCTTATTACGAGTACAGCATTGATTTACATAGAAACATGACTATTGGTGTTGATCGCTATGTAACTGATATCAGAGAAACTGATGCGGCAAATTTACCTCCAGGAGCAAATGCTACAAAGGCAAGATGGATTCAATTTAAAATTCCAGTTTCACAACCAGAAAACACAATAGGAGGAATCACCGATTTCAGATCAATTGGTTATATGCGTATGTTTATGACTGGTTTCTCAGATGATTTGACAGTTCGTTTTGGAGCATTGGATCTGGTGAGAGGTGAATGGAGACGCTATACGAATACATTAGACGCAACCGATTCTAACCCAACGGATGACAACACAGACTTTGATGTTCTAGCAGTAAATATCCAAGAAAACGGGAATAGAAGTCCAATTCGTTATGTGTCGCCTCCAGGAGTAGTTCGCGAACAATTGTACAATAACAATACGGTTATCAATCAAAATGAACAAGCGTTAGCAATGAGAGCATCGGGTGATGGTTTGCAACCTGGAGATTCAAGAGCGGTTTTCAAAAATGTTAGCGTTGATATGCGTCAGTTTAAAAATTTAAAAATGTTTTTACACGCAGAAGCTCTTCCTGCACCGTCTGATCCAACTCCGCTTCAAAACGACGAAATGGTTGGATTTATACGTTTTGGAAATGACTTTACTCAGAATTTTTATCAAGTTGAAATTCCGTTGAAAGTTACCGCAGAGGGTGCGTCAACCGCAGAAACTATTTGGCCAGATGTAAATGAAATTAATTTACCATTGTCATTATTAACGCAGTTGAAAATTTTGGCAATGGGAAGTCAGGCACCACCAGAAGACATTAATGGAATTCGCTATATAGACGACAATGTTTTAGATCCTTCATTAACAAATAATACGAGCAGAGGAAAACTGAAACTTGGAATTAGAGGAAATCCTAATTTTGGATTGGTTCGTACATTAATGGTTGGTATAAAAAGTAAATCAACGAATACAACCGGTATTCGTGGAGAAGTTTGGTTTAACGAACTTCGATTGTCTGACATGGACAACAAAGGAGGAATGGCAGCGGTTGTTAATTTAGATACTAATTTCGCCGATTTAGCAACGGTTTCTGCAACAGGAAAGAAAAGTACAGCAGGTTTTGGTTCTTTAGAGCAGGGGCCAAACGAAAGAAGTCGAGAAGATATTTTTCAATATAACTTTGTTTCAAACCTAAGTTTAGGAAAATTATTACCTAAAAAATGGGGTATTAATTTACCTTTCAATTATGCTGTTGGAGAGGAAATCATTACACCAGAATACGACCCGTTCAATCAAGATATTAAATTACAGCAATTGATTGATATTACAACCAATCAGGATGAAAAAGACAACATCAGAAACCGTGCGATTGATTATACAAAACGCAGAAGTATCAATTTTATTGGAGTTAAAAAAGAAAGAGGCGAGAAGCAAAAATCACATGTTTACGACCCTGAAAATTTAACATTGTCCTATTCTTATAATGAAGTAGAACGTCATGATTTTGAAATAGAAAGTTACATCGATAAGCAAGTGAATACAACAGTTGATTATGCTTATACATTCCAAGCAAAGCCATTTGAGCCTTTCAAGAAAACCAAAATGTTCAAGAAAAGTGATTATTGGAAACTGTTGAGCGATTTCAATTTTAATTATTTGCCTTCTAATATTTCATTTAGTTCTAATATTATCCGACAATACAACCGACAAGAATTCCGTCAAGTGGAAGTAGCTGGAATTGGCTTAGACCCTTTGTACAGAAGAAACTTCTTGTTCAATTACCAATATGGATTCAATTATAATTTGACAAAAGCACTGAAATTGAATTTTACTGCTTCTTCTAATAATATTGTAAGAAATTATTTAGACGAAAATAATGTTCCCGACAATACCGTTACAATTTGGGACGATTATTGGAATATAGGGAATCCAAATCAACACACACAGCAATTGACAGTGAATTATGATTTGCCTATTAATAAAATTCCATTGTTTAGTTTTGTGAAATCGGCTTATTCCTATACAGGAAATTACAGTTGGCAAAAAGCATCGGCAGCACTTACGTCTGTTGAAGCGTTAGATGGGACATTTTATAATTTAGGAAATACGATTCAAAATTCAGCTTCACACAAGCTGAATACGTCATTTAATATGGATGCTTTTTATAAATATATTGGATTGTCAAAAAGAGCCAAAGCAGCTCCAAAACCAACTCCAAAAGTAGCACCAAAACCAGGTCAAAAAGTAGTAAATACGCAATCACAACAAAACACGACAGAAGGAAATATTTTTGTTGAAGGTTTAAGAGGTATTTTAACAAGCGTAAAAAACATCCAAATAAATTATTCCGAAAACAGAGGAGCTGCTTTACCAGGATACTTGCCAGGATTAGGATTTTTAGGAACTTCAAAACCAACTTTAGGATTCGTTTTTGGCTCTCAAGATGATGTTCGTTATGAAGCTGCAAAAAATGGCTGGTTGACAAATTATCCTGAATTTAATCAGAATTTTACACAAGTAACCAATAAGTCATTGAACCTTACGGCAAATATGGATTTGTTTCCGGATTTTAAAATAGATTTAACGGCAGAAAGAACCTATGCAGATAATTTCTCCGAACAATTTGATGTTTCAAGCGGAGAGTATAATTCAAGATCGCCTTATAGCACTGGTAATTTTGCAATTACTACAGTTATGCTAAAAACCGCTTTTAAAAGCAGTGATATTAATGAGTCATCAGCATTCAATGATTTTAGAGGAAACAGAATTATTGTAGCCAATCGTTTGGCTGAGAAATATTATAATTCAACCAGCTTCCCAATGGATGCAGAAGGATATCCTGTAGGCTTTGGGAAAAATAGTCAAGCCGTTTTATTACCTTCTTTTCTTGCTGCATACACGGGATTGGTCAGTGATAAAATTGGACATTCTGCTACAGGGATTTCACTTTCGGCATTTAGGGATTTCCCGATTCCAAACTGGACTGCAAAATATAGTGGTTTGATGAAATATGCTTTTTTCAAAGAAAAATTCAAAAGATTCTCCATACAACACAGTTACAGAGCATCGTATACAATCAATTCCTTTAGGTCTAATTTAGATTACAATTTAAATCCAAACGGAGTTGATGTAGGAGGAAATTTCTTGAATAAAACGATTATTGCAAATATCAATTTAGTAGAACAATTCAATCCTTTAATAAGAATGGATTTTGAACTTAAAAATTCAATGAAATTCTTGGCAGAGATGAAAAAAGACCGAGCCCTTTCAATGAGTTTTGATAATAATTTACTAACAGAAGTAAAAGGGCTTGAATACATTGTTGGTGTAGGTTATCGTTTCAAAGACGTTGCGTTTACTTCTAAATTTGCTGACAATCCAACTGGAGTAATAAAAGGGGACATCAATATCAAGGCCGATTTTTCTTATAGAAATAACCAAACCATAGTTAGGTATTTGGATTACGATAACAATCAATTAGCTGGTGGACAGAATATCTGGTCTGCAAAATTAACTGCTGATTATTCTTTGAGCAAGAATTTAACAACAATTTTCTATTACGACCATTCTTTTTCAAAAGCGGTGATATCAACTTCATTTCCAATGACAAATATTAGAGCTGGATTTACCTTGAGATATAATTTTGGAAATTAACACTAAAAACGTTGATAATAAAATAGGAAATAATACATTTACACCTAAATTAAGCACATATAAAACTAACACTAATAAATAAATAAAAATGAATATTCCTGCGAATTTAAAATATACAAAAGACCACGAATGGGTAAATATTGAAGGAGAAATTGCAACTGTTGGAATCACGGATTTCGCTCAAAAAGAACTGGGCGATATCGTGTATGTTGAGGTAGAAACTTTAGATCAAACACTTGAAAAAGATGAGGTTTTTGGAACGGTAGAAGCGGTGAAAACAGTATCTGATTTATTTCTTCCTTTATCAGGCGAAATAATTGAATTCAACGATAACCTAGAAGCAAACCCAGAAACGGTTAATGCAGATCCTTATGGAAACGGTTGGATGGTAAAAGTGAAATTTTCTGATGCGACTCAAATAGAACAATTGCTTTCAAGCGAAGCTTATAAAACATTAATAGGTGCTTAAAAAAATATACTTATTCGCAGCTTTAATTTGGACTTTTTCAATTCTATTTTTTTGTTTGGCAACATTCAATAATTTACCTGAAATTGCGGTTAAAAATGCAGATAAATATGTTCATTTTACATTTCATTTTGGATTTGTAATGCTTTGGTTTTTGTATTTTGATTTTAATAAACAAATGAAAACCCGCTTTAAAACAATTTTCGTTTTATTTCTTTTATCATTTATTTTTGGAGTAGCTATCGAAATTGCACAGAAACTATTCACAACATCAAGAAGTGCAGATGTTTTTGATGTAGCCGCTAACACAACTGGAACTTTTATAGCTTCATTGTTAATTGTCGGTTATATTTTCAGTAGAAAAGAAATTTCAAAATAAATATTTCTTTACCGATTTATAGTACCTACTCTTTAAAAGCCAATTCATGAATATTAGAGATTATTTAGATTCTACTTATCTTAAAACAGCCGAACAAGCTGGAATTAGCGAGAAAGAAAACACTACAATAGTGCGCACTTCTATTCAAGAAGCAATTGAAGAACGCTTTAAGTTGATCATGATTCGTCCTGATAAAGTTGCTTTGGCAAAAGAAATGATTCTAAAAGCTAAATCTAATTTAGACATTGGAACTGTTATCGATTTTCCTAAAGGGACTTCGAGTTTTGACCAAAAGTTGAATGAAGCAAAACAAGCAATTCTGGATGGTGCTGACGATTTGGATTTTGTATGTAATTATGAAGCCTTCAAAAGAGGTGAGATTAATTTGGTTAAAGAGGAAATCTTAAAATGTACACAACTTGGCATTGAAAACCACAAAGTGGTAAAATGGATAATAGAGGTTGCGGCACTCAACAACCAACAGATAATAAAGCTTTCGGCACTGATAAAAAATTTGGTGATTTCAAATTTTAAAGAGGAACATTATGCTTCTGTTTTTGTGAAATCTTCAACGGGTTTTTATAAAACAGAAGATAGTCTTCCAAATGGCGCTACTATTCCTAAGATAATTATGATGTTAGAAAACGCTTCTCCATTATCTGTAAAAGCTGCGGGTGGTGTCAAAAATTATCAAGAAGCGCAAGAAATGATTCGACTAGGTGTAAAAAGAATCGGAACTTCCTCTGCAAAAGCTATTATAGATGGCACGAAGTCAAACGAAACATATTAGAGCTTTCAACACTTGTTGCTTTTTTGTTAAAAATAACGAATGCCTTCTATTTTAAAGTTTTCCTTTTGGGATAAAGTATTTTTTCAAGTATCTTTGCCTAAGTTTTGAAAAAACCAAATGAAAACAGCATTGAACGCTAAGTCAAATACACTCTCTCTAAAATCCATTTATACTGATTTCCTTGAAATCACTAAAGCTAGATTAGCTATTAGTGTTGTGTTTTCATCTGTGGCAGGTTTTATGCTTGGAATTGCTAATTTTCAAGCATTAGAATGGATAGTTCTGGTAAAATTGGCTATTGGTGGATACTGTATGGTAGGCGCTTCAAATGCATTCAATCAAGTAATCGAAAAAGATCTTGACAAATTAATGGATCGAACGAAAAATCGTCCCGTTCCCTCAATGAGAATGTCGCCAAATTCTGCCTTAATAATTGCTTTTTTACTGACAACTTTAGGTATTTTTCTATTATATAGTATCAATCAGAAATCGGCTATGTTTGGTGCGATTTCAATTTTTATTTACACGTGTATTTATACTCCTTTAAAAACAATAACTCCTTTATCTGTTTTTGTTGGCGCATTTCCGGGTGCCATTCCTTTCATGTTAGGATGGGTTGCAGCAACAAACAATTTTGGGATCGAAGCAGGAACATTATTTTTAATTCAATTTTTCTGGCAATTTCCCCATTTTTGGGCAATAGGTTGGTTTTTATACGAAGATTATGAAAAGGCGGGTTTCTTTATGCTGCCTTCTGGCAAAAAAGATAAATCGACTTCTTTGCAAATTATTTTATATACCGTTTGGTTGATTATTGCATCATTATTACCCGCTTTGGGATATACAGGTTCCTTATTTATAACTCCAACGGCAACAGTATTTGTTTTTTTATTGGGTTTATGGATGTTGTATTATGGAGTAAAATTATACCAATTGCGGACTCCAAAAGCAGCGAGAACACTTATGCTAGTTAGTGTTTCTTATATTACATTATTACAATTGGTTTATATAATTGATAAATTTATACGATAATTATGGGAATGACAATTGACGAACACAAAGAGAGAACTTCAAGATCATACAAATTGATTTTGCTGTTTGGCATGGTAAGTATGTTTATGATGTTTGCGGGATTAACAAGCGCCTTTGTAGTAAGTAAATCGCGTGTTGACTGGTTGAAAGATTTTCAGTTACCAAGTGCTTTTTATATTAGTACGGCAGTTATTATTGGGTGTAGTGTAACATTTCATTTGGCAAAAAAAGCAATACAAAAAAACAACAGAAATGCAACAACTTCATTTCTTTTAGCTACTTTAGCATTAGGATTAGCATTTGTGATTTTACAGTTTGTAGGTTTTCGACAAATCGTAGATAACGGCTATTTTTTCACGGGAAGCGAAAGTTCAATAACAACAACTTTTTTATATATTGTTACGATTGTCCATTTGGCTCACCTTGCAGGTGGTCTAATATCGCTTTTGGTTATAATTTATAATCATTTTAAACAAAAATACAATTCAACTCAAACCCTTGGTATTGAGCTTGGTGCGATGTATTGGCACTTTCTTGATTTATTATGGGTTTATTTGTTTTTATTTTTATTTTTCTTTAAATAATAAAAATACGTAAATTTGGAACTTTTAACGAATAAAACTTATGGGATCGACAGTTACTACTGCAAATAGTGAAGGAAAAACTTGGGATGGCGGAAATGAGCCAATGGGAGCAAGTTATGGCAAATTAATGATGTGGTTTTTTATCGTATCAGATGCTTTAACATTCTCTGGATTTTTGGCTGCTTACGGTTTTTCTAGATTTAAATTTATTGAAACTTGGCCTCTAGCCGATGAAGTGTTTACTCACTTTCCTTTTCTTCATGGCGTTTCAGCTCCAATGTACTATGTTGCATTGATGACTTTTATTTTGATTTTCTCTTCAGTAACAATGGTTTTAGCTGTAGATGCGGGTCATCATCTAAATAAAGCAAAAGTTACATTCTATATGTTCTTAACAATAATTGGCGGACTTATATTCGTTGGTTCTCAAGCATGGGAATGGAAAAATTTTATCAAAGGAGAATATGGTGCAATTGAAACAAAAGGAGGAAGTTTACTTCAATTTGTTGACAAAGCAGGACATAGAGTAAAATTAGAAGATTTTGCAGCTTCCTTACCAAAAGAAAGAGAGCAACTTACTAGAAATAAAGGAAAATGGTTTATGGATGAAGCTTCATTGCCAACCTACACTGTTGCTGAAGTTCAAGCAGGTTTCAAAGCACATCCTGATTTATTAATTAGAACAGAAGTGATTTATGAAGATAATGCAGCCTCTAAAGTAGACCCGAAAATTGATCACACTTTAAATAAAATCAAACACAAAACAATTCTTACAAGAGCTGAATCTGAACACAGACTAGAAAATGCAGTTTTAGTTGTAGAAGGTGCTAATCTGAAAAGAAATGAATATGGAAGTAAACTTTTCGCCGATTTCTTTTTCTTCATAACAGGATTTCACGGTTTCCACGTATTTTCAGGAGTTGTTATCAATATCATCATCTTCTTTAATGTTCTTATAGGAACTTATGAAAAAAGAAGAAGCTACGAAATGGTAGAAAAAGTTGGATTATATTGGCACTTTGTCGATTTAGTTTGGGTATTTGTATTTACAGTTTTCTATCTCGTTTAATTATCAAAAGTTATTATTATGTCAGACGCTCACGTTTCTAATACAAAAAGAATTTGGTTTGTTTTCGGCCTATTATCAGCCGTAACAACAGTTGAAGTTTTCCTTGGAATTATAAAACCAGATGCATTGCATTTGAATCACTTTCTAGGAATGAATTTGTTAAATTGGGTATTTTATATCCTTACTATATTTAAAGCTTACTATATTGTTTGGGCATTTATGCACTTAGAAGGCGAAAAAAGCGTTCTTAGAAATGCAATTGTGGTTCCTGTAATATTCTTAGTATGCTATTTGTTATTTATTTTATTGACAGAAGCAGATTATATATTTGAGGTTTTCAAAAATTCTACCATTAAATGGAATTTTTAACAACATATTAATTCAATAAAAAGGTACGCAATGCGTACCTTTTTTTATATTTGTATAAATATATTCAAAGTTCCAATGAAAAAAAATTTTGTTCTTTTCACTCTTTTTATTCTGCCAATCGTAGCCTATCTTTTTTTTGCTTCGGGTATCAATAGTTTTACAAAATTGCCTATTGTAACCGCTAAAATTCCGGATCTAGGAGCATGGAATTCCCTTAAAGGAGATAAAGTTTCGCTCAACAATAAAATCACCATCCTAAGTTTCTCAGGAACTGATTTGTTAAAAAAGAGAGGCAACTATTTTAATCTGAATCAGAAAATCTATCAACAGTACCACGCTTTCAAGGATTTACAATTTGTAGTGATTTGTCCAATTGGCTCAGAGAAAGACGCCAAATATATTGTTGATCAATTTGCAACTTTTACAGACGTTTCTCAATGGCATTTTGTATTTACTTCTACAGAAGAAATTCAAAAGTATTATAACCAATTGAAATTAAAAAACGAACTCAATGCTAATTTTGGAACTTCCAATGTGTTTATTGTCGATAAGGAAAGAAACCTTCGTGGACGCAAGAAAAAAGACGAATACAAAGAAGGATACGACACTTTTTCTCCGTCTGATTTGAGTAACCAGATGTTAGATGATTTCAAAATTATATTATACGAATACAGAGCAGCTTTGAAAAAAAATCATAACGCTGAGCGCAAAATTTAATTAAATTCATAATGATAAAAAATAAATCATACATCGGAATTTTCTTCGTCATTTTAGTATTCGGCATCTTTGCAGTTCCAAAAATCATAGATAGAATAAAAAATGGAGAAGTTGTAAAAGGAGATCGATTGGACATTATTTCTAATCATTCTTCATCCGAAACTTCAAAATTATTAACAATTGGGCCTGCGCCAAAATTTGAACTTACCGATCAGAATAACAAATTAATTTCAAATAAAGATTACGCTGGTAAAGTCTATGTTTTAGAATTTTTCTTTTCCACCTGCCCTACAATTTGTCCAAAAATGAACTTGAATATGTTAACCATTCAAAACACCTTTTTTGGTAATCCAAACTTTGGAATAGTTTCTATTTCCATAAATCCAGAACATGATACGGCAGCAGTTTTAAAAGAACATGCAGCAAAATTAGGCGTAAAATCAACCAATTGGCATTTTCTTACAGGTGATAAAACCAAAATATTTGAATTGGCAAACAAAGGATTCAATGTTTATGTAGGCGAAAATGCAAAAGCTAATGGAGGTTTTGAACATTCAGGATTGTTTGCATTAGTAGATAAAAATGGCGATATTCGTTGCCGTAAAGACAACTTTGGAAACCCAATTCTATACTACGATGGTATCGAAAAAGAAGGCGTTCGTGCTATTCAACAAGACATTGCAATTTTATTAAAAGAATAATATTATGGAAAACAACACAATAGAACAAAAATATAACAAATGGATTATCGCTTTATCCGTAATAATACCAGTTGCCGTAGCCGTACTTTTCAAAATCAAACTCAAAGACTTAGGGTTTAACGTTTCGCCATTACCTATTTTACCTCCAATTTATGCAACCATAAACGGAATTACAGCCGTTTTACTAATCACAGCCGTAATCGCAATAAAAAACGGCAATAGAAAGCGCCACGAACTACTAATGAAAATCGCAATCGCTTGTTCATTGGTTTTCTTAGTCTTATATATCGCCTACCACATGACGACTGATTCTACTCCATTTGGAGGTTCTGGAGCGATAAAATATGTGTATTTTTTCATCTTGCTTTCACACATTATTCTGTCCATTGCAACAATCCCGTTGGTGCTAATAACCTACGTACGTGCCTTGGCCGAAAAGTTTGATAAGCATAAAAAAATAGCGAAAATCACCTTTCCAATTTGGTTATACGTAGCCGTAACAGGCGTAATCGTATACCTTATGATTTCCCCTTATTATGTTAGTTAAAGTCGAAATTCAAAAGTCGAAATTCAAAAGTTACCGGAAAATTATAACTTCTGTTCTCTTTTCCCTGTTTTCTTTTTGCTACTCCATCACCACAAATGCCCAATGCGCAATGTGTCGTGCTGCCTTAGAAAGTGAAGGAAATCAAGCCAAAGCCAAAGGAATCAACGACGGAATTGTCTATTTAATGGTCATTCCCTACATCTTAGTTGGTCTCGTTTTCTTTGCTGTTTATAAAATGTATGCCAACAAAAATAAAGCATAATTTCTTTTTTTTCTGAAGCGAATTGTCCGTCTTTTTCAGGAAATGCAATTCCCGCTTTCCATTACAATCCACGTTAAAAAGCGCGGGATTTCCATTACAATCGGGGCTAGATAATAGTTCATTTGGTTATTTGTTTATTCGGGAAATCCATGTTAATTATTTTATTCACTATTTAAGAAATCTGTGAATCTGTGGCTAATCTATCCTAACTCCATTTTTGTCTAAAAGTTCTCTGTTTTGTCAATCTGAATTTATTTCAGATTCTTTTTTAACATCAATTTTTCAATTAGATGCTAAACAAGTTAAGCATGTAAGTTGTATTTAGAATCTACATTTATATTTCAAAATTATTTTGTGCCTTTTGCCATAATCTTTATTTCTTTTGTGGTAAAAAAAAGTAAATCTATTTAAGCCCATCTACAGCAACATCCACAGCGCCATTCACTTTTATAAAAGCAATAATAGCCTTGTTCGTTAATTGTATTTTTTGAAATTGAATGTTGCTAATCGTTCCATTAACAAAAACACCTGGCATCGGAGAATAATTCTTCAAATAATTCATCATACTTTGCTTTCCTGTTTCCAAATTAGGCTGAATTGAATACCGGCAACTTTCCTGAATTTTTCGCAAAACCATTCCTTGGGCCAACCAATTTGCCGTTTTCATCAATTTGCTTTTCGTATCCAAAACATAATCCAATTGGTCAAAATAAATTTCTTTCGTAGTTTCATTAAACTGAGGATAACCAGCTAAATAAACCGTTCCGTTGATGCTTCCCAACATATCTAAAGCTATTACCATTTTGCCATTTTTATGCCAAATAGAAACATTTTGAACCGTCACTTTCTTGCTGCCATTGCCGTATTCTTGACCAGCAAAATTTTTGGTAATAATTTTTGAAGCATCTTGATAACTCGAAACCGCAACAATATTCGCCGAAATTTTATCGGGCATTTGCGTCACCGATTTCAAAACAATCTTGTTTCTGTCAAATTTTGTTACAGGTTTTTGACCAATTAATGTTTCCATATTGCATTTCAAACCCATTTCTAATGTGATGGTTTCCTTCTTAAATTTTGCATCCGTTGCATACAATTCTATTGGAACAATTCTCAACCAACTTTCAAAAGCTTCGTTCATTTGAAACGGAGTACATATCTTTTCTAATGCATCCAAAACATTGGGTTT
>Ga0114974_10000263_pt1 | contig 44389 bp, 62 predicted proteins | sample S_130206_EF_Meta_FD_87318 | JGI IMG/M metagenome (GOLD analysis project Ga0114974, IMG submission 87318) | Freshwater microbial communities from Lake Simoncouche, Canada to study carbon cycling - S_130206_EF_MetaG | ecosystem: Environmental > Aquatic > Freshwater > Lake | place: Lake... | reverse complement strand
CGCAACCACTTGCAGTATTCAAACGACCACCCGCAATATTAGTAGCAAATCCCGTAGTATTATTTTGGAAACCGCCTCCAATAGCTGAATATTGCCCTGCATTACATACTGTTGGAGCAACAGTGAAAACACAAGTCGTAATATCCCATGTACCACCCGTAGTGTTGTTACCAACACCTCCTACAACCACTGCACCGTATGCAAGGCAATTACTTATTGAATTACATACCCAATTGCAGTTACCCGAACCGATGAAGGAAGCGATACCTCCCGCAGTATTGTAAAATCCACCGACAACACCCGAAAATGCACCGCATGATGTATTAACCGCACCGCCACCCGTAAACGAACAAGCACCATTGGCAAGGTTACAAGCACCGCTGACAATTGCTGATGCAGTAGAGTTTACAAGGTTTGTTGAACCCGCACCGATAAAACTACAAGCACCTGATGCGGTATTTGATATTCCTGATACGATAGACGTATGAATTGCGCTTGATGTGTTACTTTGACCCGCACCAACAAAAGAAGCTACGGCACTAACTACATTCAAACAACCCCCTCCGATGAGGTTAGCATTCTGATTTACACCCGTACTATTATTGCAAACCCCCGTTACTATTCCTGCTTGGAAATTACTTGCTATGTTATTACAAAGACCCGCACCTATGAATGCGTATCCTCCCGAATTAGTATTACTATTACCCGCCACTACTGCTCCCCCGCTACAAAATGCACGATTAGATAACCCCGCTAATATGCCCGTTCTCCTTCCATCTGTAATATTGGCATTACCTCCTCCAATGAAATTATAACAACACCCACATGCTACATTATTACTCCCTCCTCCAATTGCACTTAATCTTGAGTTGCATATAGTGTTCGCATATCCACCGCTGATTGTTGATGAACAACCTCTACCTGCATTTGTAATTAGGTTAGATATACCCCCCGTGATTGAGTTCCAACAACCTTCAACCCTATTACTTTGTCCACCTAATATACTATTGTTGCAGCCATTACAGACTACGTTAGTGATACCACCTCCAACAAAAGAACAAACGCCACATGCCGTATTACACTGACCCCCACCGACAAAGCTACCATTAGATACTGCACTATTACATTGCCCCGCAGCGAAAGAATATGTACCACTCGCAGTGTTATTAGCAGCACACCGAACCGATGAACCGCTACCCGCACCAAGAATAATGACGGCAGCACCGCCACCGCCACCACCGCCTGAACCACTACTTATCAGTGAAAAACTATCGCCACCTATGAATGAAGTACTCATGTTTGTTCTATTTCAAATTTGAGAACATCTTCAAGGTTGAACTCCTTGACGTATGTTCCACCGCTATATAAAAAGTATCTTATCTTATCTTCATCCTCCCGATTCATAAAGACTGCAACCTCTACATCATCACTTTTCATCGCTACCGTAAAGTCTTCCAAAATCTGCTTAATCCTCGGAGGAATAAAGTATGTATATCCTTTAAAATCAATCTTCTTCACTCCAAGCAACTCTTTGATATTCGTTTCCCTTATAGGCACATATTCGTGACACACCTCGTATTTTACCTCTTTTCCTTCTGCACCATCTTTCAAACTCAAAAGAAAAGATACTTGGGTTTGGTCAAGCAACGCATCTTTTGCAAATTTCTTGATAGCTTTTACAAAGACCTTCTGTGTTTCGCTTACTACGATTTCTAACATTTTTTATGGTTTTATTTTGTGATAACTTTTATTGTGTACTCAAAAGAATATCGGCTTCGCCTCCACTTGCATTGATAGTTACCCCATCAATAGGCAATGAAACATTTTGTGCAGTAATAGTAGCACCCTGCCCTTCCGATAATGTCAAAGCACCTGAAGCAGTATTCTGAAACCTTGCATTACCATTATAGGTTACTGTACCCGTCTTACAAAGAACACTTGCACGTAAAACATTATCGGCAGCATTGATTGTGATGCTTGTTCCTACAAGCGATTGTGTATGTATGTTAGTTTGCCCCATAGCTTACTTTTTACCTATTAGACTTTTTAAATTATTTTCGTACTCAAAAGGTATGGAAGTAGTGATAAAACTACTCTGAACTTTTACATATCCTTTAGCAGTAAAGATAACATCTTTTAGCAAGGTTGTCAAGCTGACTATGTTAACTATATTTCCCGCTATCAGCCTTGGGTTAAAGGTGAAACTAAACTGCACTATTGATGTTTGCGTAGGCAGTATCGTTATATCCTTCACCTCGTTAACGCTACCCACTTTAATTCCATTCAGTAGAATATCAAGGTACATTTCCTTTACAGTCGCTTCTACGTTGGAAGCGTTGTAGATTTTAGCGGAAATATCCAAGGTAACCTCGTTCAAAGTGATGGTTCTGATACCAACACCCGAAATTTGATAGGTGATGTCCTTCAGAAAGTCCACTTGCTTCTTATAATAGCGATAAAGGGCATAGGCAATAATACCCACACCCCCTATAACGAATATCGTATTGCGATTTTTCATTTTCTTTTCATGTAAAAGTACACACCACCTATAAGGATAACACCGATTACCCCGAAGATTATAATATTTTTATTCATCCCACCACCTTCAGCGGGTGCTGCTGACGTACCCAAAAGGTCTGCTTTTGCTGCGCTAACTTGCGATTCACCCAATTTCGTGAGTGTTTCAAGCGTTTGAGCAGCTTTAGTTTCCGCAACTTGGGCTTGTAATTGAGCCTCTTGTGCCTTGCATCCCAATTTCAGGAGGGCAGACTTGTGTTCCCCCAAGACGATATTGGTTTCATCCAACTTTTCCTTGATTTCAAGGGTGACACGACCTGCCGACCTCTTTACAAGGGTTTCGTAATCGCTATTGATAACATCAATTTTGTCTTTGACGGCTTGACAATCGGATGGGATAGCACCATATTTATCTCTGACTTGCTGACGGAAAGCGGATTTTTTCTTAATTCTGCTACCGAAAAGGTTTACAAAGTCGTCACCACCCGTAAAATTCATCATTTTGGGCATACCCTTTGCTCCATCATTAGCAAACTGCCTCAATCCCAACCTACTTGGGGCAAGGGCAGATAATTCATTATTTTCGATGCTATCAATAGCCATATATCTTTTTTTAAAATTGAAAGTCTATCTTTTTTGAAGACAATATTTCGTTTATCTTTTCTTTATCTGATGTACTCAAGTCATATTCCAACCACGTAGGCAATGTACCACCGAAAGCATCGTTGTCAAAAAGCCACCTTGTATAGCTTATCGGTTGTGATGCTGCACATGGTCTATATGACCTAACACCGAAAGCATTTATCAAACTCAATACATCCGCTTTGTTTTTCATTCCATTAAATATGGCAAATACTGTATCTTCAGTATAACCACAACCATTCATGGCTTCAACCAAACTTATGCTATAAGTTTCGTATTGGCTTGGTGAATACGATGGTCTAATACCTTTTGATTGCAAGGCAGTTATCTCTTGTTTGGCTTTGTCGCTGATAACATTAGCCTCTTTGAGTGCTGAACGCCTCCGAATCTTGCTATAAGTAGTGTATATGATAAAGCCAACGATGACTACACCGCCAACGGCTATCGCACCCTTACCCCAAGGTGGCAATTCGCTATAATAACCTTTAATTTTGTTTGCCATTATCCAATTTTTTTACCCGTGTCAGAAGAATATTTACCTCCTTTATACTCAAAAGATGGTGCTGCGGATTTAATTCCTTTAGCCCATGCCTCCAAGTAATCGGTATCTGCACCGCTGAAGTTTTTCCCTGCTATTGAAATCAGAGCCTTCTCCTTTCTTGATACATGGTATTTCTTAAAATAGTAGAATAAGCCGTAGCCAACCACCAAATAAGCACCTATCCATGTTAAAGTCTTTCTATTCATAGTGATTTAGTTTCCAACGGCATATACGTCTTTGATTTTGTATTCATCAACGTAATCCCGTATAAATTTATTGATTATTTCGTATCTAACCTTATTTTCAGGGCTTGGGTATCCAATAAATGTTTCTCCAAACGCTGCATAAGCCTCCCTGATAGGGTATCCTAACCCCAAATATATTGTCAATCCGTTCAAATCTGCCTCTGTTTCGTTGGATATATCGGAATTGAGGTAGTAGTGGCTGAACTCATGGAGCAGGATAGCCATACGCATGGGTATGGTCATTTTCTTAAATGCTTCCTGACTGATTTGAATCCTCCCATTTTTTGTACTGATACGGGCAGGGGTCGCTAAACGCTGATTAGTTCCCTGCTTCGTGATGTACGGGAGATATTCTATCTTGTAGCCGCCTACACCCGATGTATAATCCCTATTAGCAGCTATCCATCCTGCGTTATAGCAGAACTTTTGGGCAAAAGCGACAAAACTACGCACTTGCATAGTGTCCATACGGGTTTCGGGGAGGGTAATATCCAATTCCTCTTTTGATATGCCGACCACCTCAAAAGTAGAATCTTGCCCCTTACCCAAATTGCCATTCTTTTCATTATATATTGACAACTTGCAGTTCCAAGGGGCGAGGGGCATCCTCACGAACAAGTCCTCTTTACCATTGATAGTTTTTGTCCTATCGGTAAAATAGGTATCGGGATGGCTATCATCGAACACTTTCAGCCTTATAACTTGTGGCGAATTTGTTTTGATGACCACCTTTACCATACATGGTTCGTGCCTTGTCCACAACGTATAATTCATCAGATATATAATGGGGCTTTCGCTCTATCAAGTTGAATTTCGTACCTTCCTTCAGTCAATTCCTTCGCCAATGCAGCCACTTTACGGCTCACTTGCGTTTGGGGTATGACAATATCATATTGCTGCTGAATAGGTCTGCGGAATACTGCCGTTTCCTGCGATACCGCTATCCCTTCAAGTGCATTAGGGTTATTGGCGATAGCTTGTTTCCGCTTCCTCTTTTGATAATAAGAAACAACAAGTATAGCACCAATACCGATGGCTAATGCAGTAAATAGTTGATTACCCTTCATGTTATTTCTTTTTCATGATTTGAGAAACTACAATAGCTGCAACGATAACACCTCCTACAATTAGTAGTGTTGATGTCGGAAAACCAAATACAGTCTTTTTCATATCTTGCTTTTTATACGTTTCAAGAGTTGTTTCTATCTCCTTGTTTAGTTCACCATTCAAAGGGAATACTCCCTTCGTTTTCTCTCTATTCAGCCAATCGCTAAAGATTAAAGTTCCACCTTCATCTTTGTACTGCTTGTAGAGTTGATTTGCCGTCAACTTTTTTTCAAGTTGCATTTCTGTCATTTTATGATTATTTTTTGAGTAGATACTGCGAAGATACGTAGCCTTTCACTTTCGGAAAGAATCCACTATTATCAACGAGTTCGCTCCATCCTAATATGGATGATGGTCTTGCTTTTACTTCTTCTCCCTTATTCAGTGTGCCTACAATGATACCTTTGGTACTTGCAGTTCCACGTATGTTCAAATTTCCTGAAACGGTGTTGACTATGTATATAGCCACATCGTCATAGTTAGGGGATGGTGTTTGGGGTTGAGGTTGGGTTTTTGGTTTTTCATCAATAGGTTTTGGTTCGTCAAGCGTAGGCACTACCCCACTACTTTTAGACTTCTTACCTTTCATAAAAAAATAATAGCCCCCTGCAATGATAAGGGCTAAAGACAAATATTGTAAGTTTTTCTTGTTCATTATTCTTCCATTTTTGGTAATAAGAGTTGTGAGATTACGCCACCAAGTAACGCCCCTACAAATGCGGATGATACAAGATTATACCCCCTTGTATAGCCTATAAGCAATCCTCCTGCCAAGCCAATCATACCGCCCGTTACAGTTCCTTTGGTACGTTTCAGTGCTTGACTATCGCTTTTTGCTTTTAAGGTCTTTACTTTTTCAAGTATTTCTTTTGCATCACTCATAATTAGTTAATTTTCGGTAGTTCTGAAGGCAGTCTATCCCTTCTATCCGTTTCTTTACAAGCATTGGAAATATTTACCGTTGCTCCACCTTCATAAGTTCCGTAAAAGTTTACCTCATCGCCAATACCCCTATCGTAAATGCTTGGCACTACGTTACGAGGTTTTATGTAAAGGGGTTGCTTTACGGGCGACTTAAATCCCGTGAAATTAAGTTCCATATTGCCCTTTTTCTTCAAATCTTTTACAGTGATACCCGTTTGTAATGGATTCGGGAATGGTGCTGCCTTATCCGATGGCAAATCTGCTACGGAAAGGGGCTTTTTACGGAGCAACATATAAGCTGCTACTGCTGCAATACCAACTGCTACAAGTGTCTGTGTTTTTGTCAGCTTCATATTATTTCTTTTTAGTCATCACGTAGATGATAGTTCCCAAAATGGCAACTCCTACCAATCCAATAACAATAGTCGTACCGCTGATACCCTGCTTTTGAGCAACTTGTTGGCGCATAACATCTTGCTGCTGCTGAAGGATTAGTGCTTCAGTCTGTACGGCATTTTGTTTCTGCTGAACTTTGTTATTGATAGTTGTTAGTCCAAGCTGAAGACCCGTGTTGATATTGTCTGAAGTAAGCACGTTCTCCTTGAAGAACTTGCCTATCCCTGCAATAACGTTACCTACACCACTTTTCTTTTTCGGTTGTGCTACTTGTTGCGCTTGTGCAGTCTTAACTGCTGAACCCAACTGCATTGATGCAAATGGAGAAACTACTCCCGTAGCTGCAAAAAAGTTGTCAGAACCCGTAAATCCGAGGTCGTCAACTCCCGTAAATCCAAAATCGGCATCACTACCTACAAGATTCAAAAACACATCACCCGCTTCACCGACTTTTGAGGTCAGCAATTTAGCAAGTTCGTTCTTGAAGTTTGGACTTTTAGAGGAAGCCAATAAAACCGCTACATTAACATCATAATCCGAAGCATCTGAAGGCAGACTTACCCCATTACGCTCAAGTAATTTGATGAGAGATTCCTTATCAGTAATTACAGTATAAGATAATAACTCCCGTACTGCTTGTGGTGCATTTATTGCCATAATTTATCTTTTAGACATGATTGCAAAGGCGATTAGAACTGCACCCGCCAAAACCATTAGGCTTGTTTCGCTCGTTAGCCTACGATTTTCGACTGTTTGTTGTGCTTGTACTTGCCCCGTGAAGTTCATATACTCCAACAACCTATTAGGCTCTTCCTTCCTTTCCTCCTTCTTTTGGCTCTTTTTTTCAAAGTATTCCATGAAAAGGTCTTTGTCGGGATTATTTTCTATTATTTCCATCATCACGGGTTCACCTTCGTATGTAACAAGTTGTTGCAATACGCTTGATAGGCTTTGCTCTTTATCAAACGTGTACCCGTATTTATGCGCTAACGCTTTTACGAAGTATGGGTTTGATGCTGCCGTGTATGAAAATATGTTGACTTGTTGGGGCATAGCATTAATTTAATGAAATTAACGAAAAAAAGGGCGAAGCAAGTAGAAATGTACCGCTTCAGCCCCCTTTTTATTTTTAGCCGTTATAATTAACGAGCGGCAGGTCTGATAATCTTCGGACTGCCATATTGCTTGGATACAGGGTTTCCTGCAAGACCACGTGCAATGTTGATGGTGTCGGAAGGATAGAATTGGAACTGAACGCTTGTAGTGGCGAAAATTTGGAAAGTCAGCTTGGTGAAACCGTCAATACGGAATGGCTGCTTCAACTCAATAACCCCACTTTGGTTTTGGTATGGGTCAATGGTTGGTGTCAGAACTTTCACGGCTTGGTTACCATTCGCATCTTGAGTGGTCAGTGTCAAGGGCTGCAACACTTGGTTAGTAGTACCGCTTACGGCAGAAATCAAAGTGCTTCCGATTGTGAACGGAGAAACAGATGATTGATTCAGCAAGTTGTAATACGTTGTGTTAGACAGACCGCTTGTAATGGTCACGTTAGACACGGTGAGTGAACCACCTGAAAAACCTGCGTTGTTCAGATAGATGTAAGCACCGAAAACATCAATTGTAACGGCAGCGTTTGAAGCATTCGATACAGTGATGATGTAAGGTTGCGCCCTCATAACGGATGGAGCAGCAGCAGGAGCAGCATCACCTTCAGCGTTATAGAATTGGTCATAACCCGTAAAATACATGTCATCGTCAACGAATCCGTCAACGCCTACGAACTGCTCATTAACAGAGCGATTCGCCATTTGAAGATACTTTTGAATAGAGTTCATCTTATAAAGATTTTTTAGTTTTTTTAAATTGATTACAGAATCAATTCAAATCTTCTTAATTACTTGGTCAGTTTGGCTTTGTCAAGCATAGGCTTGGCAACAAGCATATAGAGGGCTACGCCACCTGCTACTACCAAAAGTTGACCTGCGAGTTTTTTGAAGTCCATTTTAATTTTTTTTAATATGTTAATGAATACTTTTTTTATGAAGAAATACAAATTTCTATCACTATTCAAATTTAGCTATACTCTATAAGTAATACGATTAAATTAATACGCTTTGTTTTCTGAATTAAATACACTTTTTTAAATGTTGAAAATTGAATGAAAAAACCCCCTTGTAGAAACAAGGGGGGTCTGATTGTCTAATATGCTCACCCATTTAGGAATGAATACTCCTCACATTATGAAAAGTAAGTTTGAAATAGTCTTTTTTTCACCTCTATTTTTGCCTTGCCTTCATCGTACATCTTTTTGTTTTGTGCATTCTTTTGCACCAAGTATGGCTTCAGCAAAGAGTTGTAATTTTCATTAACGAACATATCTATTGCGTTGTCAATAATGTCATCGGGAACATCCGCCCTTATCTTCAACTCATCCATATCTACATACACGTAGAAACGACTATTACCTTTGGAATACTCTTCGTTCACCAATATTTCAGCAATACGGAGCATTTCGTACTTGTCGGGGAATTTTTGTACGTGCCTTTCCACACTTTCGGTATTCTTATGGAATCGCAACTGATTCAAGTTACCCCACACCTTTGTGTTGATACGACCTATGGACTGATAAGATAGTAATATATCTAAACCCGCATGTCTATTCGTACAAATCGCTCCGATAAGGTCGTTTGGAAGGTGGTCGCCAATAAACTTATTAATATCTTCAATGAGCAACAAGCCATTCCTGAATGTTTGCAATACATAGAATAAGGCATTAGCCCATTCGTCAAGGCTCATTCTCGTACCATTAGGGTGTAATGGTCTTATTCTCCTAATCTCAATCCTTGGATGCACAGTAAAGAGCGGGAGGTCAACAAGCGATAGTGCAGGAACTCCATAAGTACCATATCCATACTCGTCATTGACATCCATAATTAAGCACTTTCTACCTTTTATACCCTTATAATAGTCGCCCTGCACATACTGATTGATTAGAATCATGTGCTGATATGATTTTCCCACTCCCTTTTTTCCCGTTGCAGCCATTAAAAGTGGCTCACGTGCCATACTTATTTATTTATAAATTTGATTGTAACGAATTATAGTTTGGCTTCAGAGTTATCCCCATACGTGTTTCATCCTTGTAGGTACTGATAGAAAGTGTTCGCAACCTTGTTTCACATAACGATAGGTCATAGTCTACTTTCATTAGCCCATCCCTATTCGTGAATACGGGGAAAACCTCACACTCGCCTACCTTTATCTTGAAATTATCGTTTTCTATGGGTATTTCAAATAAATTCCACTCGTCATCTAATACTTCAGCCAACGTAAATAGTTCCGATTTGAAAAGTTGCCATATTTCACTTTTTACTCTCATTAATCTAACCCCGATATTTTATCTTGCTCGTCAAGTTTGGATTCTTGTAGGATTATTGCATCAACAATATCTTCCTCGCTCAAGTTTTGAGTATTCATTTTTCTCCCACGCTTACCCGTCTGACGTTCTGCTTTGATTTGGTCGTAGGTTGATGCCTTTTTAGAGTTTTCTTCCCACACCTTTTCTTTTGCTCTCTGCGCCATAACCCTTTCCTTTCCCGTTTTTGGTACTGCCATGGGCTGAACTGTGCTATTTATAGCAGCTTCATTGGCTTGGAAATTAAAGTCATCGGCATCGGTAGGGATGCTTTCTTCGTAAATTGGTCTTTCTTGTGGCTTTGCTCTTGGCTTTTCTGCTTTCGGCTTTGGCTGCTCCGCTACACCTTGACCATTCCTTTTCATTTCAGTGAACTCCTTACCCAAATTGATTACATCATTGAGTGAAGACTTAATCTGAAAACCGAGAAACGCCTTAACTGCAATATCCTTACCGAATGCAAACATAAGATACTGCTCATCGGTAAGTCCTGCCCCACGTTTTTCAAGTACTCTTGTCAGTACGGGCATTACATCCTTCTTGAACTCTTTGGTTACAACGAAGGTTTCTTTGTTCTGCTCGTTAAACTCTTGCACAAATTCACCAAAAGATATGGTATTACCCATCTCATAAGGAATCTGTACTGTCATATCAAGTTCACCTTCCGCTTGTAGCTTCCTTATCTGCTTTGGCGATACTTGTACTAAACTATTTGCCGCTTTATTCAATCCCTCATACCCATCCATGATAAGTTTAGCCATGTGGGATGCAGCTTCTTTCTTCTCTTGGCTGCCTACTTCATTGAGTGAAGGATTTATAGGTGCTGATGATGTACTACCACCACCACCGCTTGAACCCGAATTACCTCTGTCACCGCCCAATGTACCATATACATCACGATTAGTTTCTATTGGATTAGCTGCGTATGTCGGTTCGGGGATTACTGTGTTAAGCTGCTCTTGTGTAACTCCTACTGATATTTGAGAGTACGGCTTTTCGTTTACGCTATCAAGGAATGGATTGTAGTTCCGTGGTTGTGATGGCTTAACTACCTCTTGTTGCTCTTGTTGGTTTTCTGTTGCGCTCATATTTAGTTAGATTTATAGTATTCTATTGTTTCATCCAATTCTTTCATGATGGCTATATACTTGGCATCAGATGTATGTGCAGCATTCAAATCGCAAACCATCTGACGATACTTGCTCAAAAGTGTTTTGTTCTTGTTGACAAATATCTTCTTACTAATTTCCCCTAATGTTTTCTCTTGATACAAGTAGTAAACACAAAACCCGATAGCATACTTTATGTCGCCACGGATATATCTGCTATTGAGCAGTTCATCAATAGTGATACCGAAAACTTCAGAAACTACTTCAAGCACAAATCTCGTATAGTTATCATGCCCTGCTACCGCTCCCTCACCTTCAACATATACAAGGCTTAATGTTTTTTTCAACCCTCTGACTTTTATGCTCTTGAGCAAATGCTCTAAAATTTCTATGGTTTCTTCTTGGGTCATATTAGCAATATTTTAGGTTCAAATATATTGAATTATATACATTTTTCACCAATCTAATATTAGTTTTTTCATCCACTTGCCGTTGTCAGCAAACCATTTTTTACCAATGACGTTCAAAATTATATGAGGATGATATTTTTTCATCCTTTTATATTTCGTCAAATCCTTTGCCGTTTCATATCCTTTGACTTCATAGAACTCTATGTTGCCTGAAGGAAACTGAACTTTGAAATCGGGCTTATAGTTATTTGTTCCACGCTTTATACCCTCAAACCAAAACGTTTCAGGTTCATACCAATAGTCCGTAATGTGATTATGTTTCTTCATGAAGGATAGATATAGGCAGTACCGCTTCTCCCATTTCGATTTGAGGTACATACGTTTACCATCAACTTCAAGCCACCCCTTCCAAACGGAACGTTGGGTAGCTTTTCCCCCCGTAGTTAGTTGCATTAAAGTTGGTATTTAGCTTTGAAATCTTTATCCCTTATCAATGTGTCTGCTATGAATGCAGCAAAATCCACATCTGATGGATAGTGTACCCCCATATACATCCTGCTATACTCAATATCTTTCGATAGCCTTTCAAAATAATCATAACTCTGCGGATAATGGTTGCCGAGGAGGTATGTAATCATTTTGGATTGGAGCGCATGACCGCTTGGATAGCTTGGAGTATTCTGCGATTTTGAATCGAATGGGAATAATTTCAGCTTATAATACTGTGCTAATTGATATGGTCGGGGTCTTTGAAAGTGAAATTTCAACTTGATAAGCAGTGATAGGGTGTCTTCAAAGAGTTGTCCTACCATCTCTACTACATTATCATCTATGTTATGTTGCATGATAATGTCACCGAATGTTTTTACAAGGGAAAAGTCGTATCCTCTGTAACGCTTTAATGTTTCTTCGTTGCTTTTCATTGTAGAAACATAGTCTACAAGCTGATTCAGTTCTTCCCTTGCCGCTTTTGAAGAGTTTTTAGGGAATGGGAACTTTATCAGTTGCGGAATATGTTTGTCAAAGAATCCCTCACCTTCTAAATACGGGATATGCCGTTGTGATGGATTACCCCAAGTGATAGAATCTAACATATTTGATGGTTTTGTTTTATCTCATTCGCATAGCAGGTCTTCTGTTCTTCATCTTTCCTGCTGCATTCATTTCCGCTCTCTTCGCTTCTACGGCACTTTCTATCTTACCAAGTCTTGCGCTCAAGTCTTGATAGCCACTTTTCTCAAGCATCAGCATATAACGATAATAGTGAACGGAATATAAAACCGAAGCTACTATGAATGCGGATATGGTAATGTCAAGGATATTTACATCTTCAAAAAACTCACGGAAACCGCCACCCTTTTTGATTACTGCACCGCTTTCTGCGGACTGCATCGGAGGTGATGGAGGCATGGGAGGGTTTGCAGCAACGGGGAATGGTTGTTGACCACCCATTTCTGCCCCCGTAGGGGGTTGCATACCCATAGGTTGTGCCATAGGAGGGTTCATATCAGATTATTTTTTCTTTTTAGAATAATAGTAAGCAGCACCGCCAATTAGCAGCAGCCACAACCACCAATAACTTTTTTTCTTTTCCACGGCAACGCCTTCTTCTTCAGCACCACCGCCACCACCACCGCCACCGATTCCACCACCGCCCATTATGGGTGCAGAACCTAATCCCAAAGGAGCAATAATTTCCTTTCTTATTAGTATGTCAGCAGGGGCAGGGGGAGGAGGCAACGTTGGTGCAGGAGGAGGAGTAGGCTGCTCTTCGGCTGCGGGTGGTAAATTTCTTGTAGGATTACCTAAAACGGGTGTAGGGGTTGGGGCAATCGGGGTTGGCTCAACGGGAAGCCTTGGAGGTAACGTACCCATAGTAGGTGATGGTGCTACGGGTTGCTGCGTTACAAATGTTTGTGGCGTTCTTACACCTATATCTCCCGAACCACTTGGGGGAGTTGTTATAATCCTTATTGGCTCGGCAGGTTCAGTAACAGTAGGGTCACCCTCTGCATTTACTTCAGGTACTTCAACTTGAACACCCTTCTGCTTATTGGAAATACGTTTCTTGGGGGCTACAAACATCTGCTCCCCCTCAAAAACAATTACTTGTTCTTTCATCTTTTACTTTTTAAGTTGCGAAGCTGCACGTTTGATAGCGTCAGTCCACTTTTCGTTTGGTCGCCTAATCTGCTTTGCAAGTTTTGCAATATCAGCTACCGATACCTTTTTTACTTCCTTTGCCATATATAGTTTTTTATTTTTGTCCTGCTCTCCATGCGCCACTTGCTACACGAACTACGATGTAGATTCCTAATAAGCTAATAGCGAATCCAACAAGTGCGGGAAAAACATCACTTTTGTTGCCCATAGTATTGAATTTATAGATTAAAAATAACTAAATTATACGTATTTAGTCCGTTTATTATTTTTTTGCTATTGATTTTTCCCCAAAAAAGGCATCATCCCAAAAGGTCGCTTCATCACCCGTAAACCCATGCGTATCATCTTTGGTACGCAGTACTTTGTGGACAAGGTTTCTTTTCAGGACTTCTATTCTGTCATATTTTCTTTGACTGCCTACCGATGTTGAGCCAAACCTGATACCCCAATCGTATCCTATAAGGAAACTTGAATCACCCCTTAATATAAATGGCTTACCGTTTATTACAAGGTTGGCTATCCCATTCTTATAGTCTATGCTTTCTATGACTATCGTAGGTGACCAAAGATTGTTTTTATAAAAAGCATAAGCATTCACCAATGCTAACACGGCAACGCTGATACTTGCTATCCCTAAAACCCTTTTTTGTACATCACTTAAATTAAGCATACGGCTTGTATTTTGTTGCGCTACCTTCACGATAAGCACGGAGTATTTGTTTCCTTTGTGTACCACTAACCTTATACGACACATGAACCCAATCGGGGTTTTGGTCATCACCAAATTCCCATATCAATTGGTCGAATTGTATATTGGCTTTTATATAGTCAAATACCATCCTATTTGTAACGCCCGTTCCCCTATCATCTTGGTCTAAATCAATGGCTTCAGCCGAACAATGTTGTGACGAGGAACTTCCCCCTATGGCTGAATTGAGTGCTTCGCTTCTGTATCCACTTGACACGAATATTGCTTTCCCAAAGTGCAGCCTGATAGGTTCAAATACCTTTGCAGCAAGAACTTTAGCGTTTTCCGTATGTACTGCCGTCATACTGTTGCTGATACCCTTTCTTTTAGCGGTATCGCTTTTAATATATTCTGCTACTGATAGGTGTTCTGAAAGTTGCATATATTTTATTTTTGATTAATTAATTTCATGTGAATAGTATCTATCCTATTTAATCTTTGTTCGTGAGATTCCACTTCTTTTATCAGTAAGCTATCCCTCGGCACTTCTTTTACGGGTACTGACGTATCAAGCATGAAAAGAAAGTATAGGGATAATACAATGATAGCGAAGACTACCCCAACTATTATATAGTCTACCAAACTGAAACTTTCATCATTTGTCATCTCTTCCACCCGTTATAGTTTTTATTGATGCTGCCATTGCACCAAACAATACGGATACAAAGGCTATCAAAAGTTCACGATTAGATTCAGGCATTTCTCTCTCCATCAGCATTATAAAGATATATAATGCAAGTCCTACTATTAGGAAAGACCCTAAAAAGGACAAAATTTGTTGTACTTTGTTACTCATTGGTTGATGATTCGGGTTTTTTAAATATCTTTTCAGCACCGCTTATTGAGAATGCTCCCAATACAAGGATTAGAAAAGAGTTATATATAGTATCACTGATTACAAGGTGTTTACCGAAAAAACCCGTTACAATATCCGATATTGCAAAGGCAATCATCACTACAAACGCTATCAGACCGATAAAGTTTTTTTCGTTTATTTCGTTTGTATCACTCAAGATTTTTAAAAAGAAACTCTTCATAGATATATATTTAAGGTTGTGGATTTGTATCTTTTTTTACCGCCCTTTTCCTTGGTTTAGCTGCCGCCTTCTTCACTACTTTCCTTTTTCTTGTCGGCTTCTGCGCAGGTTTTGGTTGCATGAAATATCTCCAATGAAATAACACGCCCCATCCAAACACCATTGAAGTACCAATAGACTTTACCAATTGTTGCCATACTGCTATTGATTGGTGCATATTCTCCGCTTCCTTAAAAGCCGTGAACAACGCTCCTGCACACATTATGCACAATCCAACTTTTATGAACCAATGAGTAACTAAAGGGAACTTGTTTGCAGCACCATCTGCTTTACCAAAAAGAAATATGATAAAGACGACCAATTCTAAAAATATTAGAAAATTGGCAATTAGGTTTAATGCAACAAATAGTTCTTGGCTCATACTTTCTTTTTTGCGACTTTCTTTTTTATTGTTTTCTTTGGTGTTCTTCTTGCTGCCTTGACAACTTGAGTAGGTTGTTGTATCTTATCCAACACTTTCTCGCTCACTATTTCTACCAATTTCAATCCCAAAAATCCCACCACAAAAGCCAATCCATTCTGAAGTTTGGCTTCCTTTATGTTTGCAAAGTGTATCAATGTTGGTGTAAGATAATTGGCAGCAGCCATACCCCCTACTATTGCTACTATTGCAGATTTCATGTTAGATGCAGCATTTTTGGATACCATCAAGATAGAACCAAACAAGCCACTAACGACAAAACCTATTTCTAATCCATAGTCACTCAAGTTCATCACCACAATATTTTGTCAGCGAAATACCCTGCACTACCTCTAACGTGCCTATCTTTCTCATGGCGCATTTTATATGCTTTTCGCCTTCTATCAGCATATTCTTTCCCTTCTTCAGCCATGAATGTTGGATAGTCACCATAACCCAACGCTCCTATTGATGCAAGTTTATCACCTTTCTTATTAAATACATCTATCTTTTTACCCTGAACAGTTGATGGCTTGATGACAACTCCTAATTTTGCAGCTTGTTGTTTTGAGTATGCTTTTATACTATATGCCATTGTTGTTCATTTATGAGTATCAAAATAGTTTGTTTCTCAAATTACTTTGTCTTTGTATATCAAACTCAAAAATCCATCTATACCAAACATTTTAAGTAGGTAGTTCCTACTTTCCCTTGGTACTCTTGTATTTGCAGCCAAATCAGTACTATCCACTTTTGTAGTATCAGCTTTAACACCGCCCAACGCTTTTATATACGCTCCTGCGTTATATGCAACCATAGCCTTGTTTAGTTGACCTCCAAAGATGGGATTTGCATATCTTTCCAATAACCAACGGAGGAGGGCAGTACCCATCATGATATTGAAGTCAGCATCACCCCCCGTCAATCTTACTATCTTTGCTTTGAGGGTCGGTGTGTACTTTACCGACTTATTAAGCAGTTCGGGTACTTTCCTTTGTATTGATGCTTTCACATCGGCAGGTAGTGGTACATCAACTTGACTATTCCATTTAGTTATTGTATCATAAATTCCTGCGGGAGATATTTGCATCAAGCCTTTAATATCAGGGGATGCGAAACTTGTTACATTCTGATTACCCCCACTTTCCGTTGCAATAAAGCCTATGATAACTCCCGAAGGAATGCCAAATGATGTACTCCACTTATCTATTGATGCACCATATTTTGACTTAATAGACTTTATTATGGAAATATTCCCTTGCTTTGCTACGGGCAATGAATAATTACCAAATGTTTTTTCTATATCAGGTACAACCATATCTATTTTAGAATATGCCATTTCTTATTCTTTTATGTAAATAGTAAATGAACCATCCTCAATAACCTCTTTGTACTGCTTTCTCTTCCATGCTTTGTAAGCGTAAAACCCTGCTCCAAGCAAGGCAATAGCAATGATAATGTTACGTGTTCTCATTTTTTTGCGATTTTTGCTGCTATATATAATCCTGCTCCTATAAGTAATAATCCAATTCCTACGTTGACTGAAGATGTATTTTCAGTGTAGAATTGCTTTATCTCTTCGATGATGTTCAATTTATTCAATGCGCTTTTAAGCCCCCTATCGTAAATGGGTATGGTAGCACCATAGTACCCTCTTTGCTTTAGTAAGGTTGCGTATTCGGTAGAATCTTTAGCGTTTTTAAGCTGCTCAAAGGTTACACCCCGCCTTGTTATCTTTAAATTCCTATTGATTAGGTCTTGAACGCTATCTGAAACGGATGCGTATTTAGAGTAAAAATCTGAATTACACTTACCACCGCAACCCCATTCGCTTTTAGGGGCGGGTGTACCACGTTTTGCGAGTGGCTGACCAACGAATTTCATTCCAAAAAGATTATTATTCTTTTTGAAAACATTTGAGGTGTAATTACCCGTTTCATGCCTTGCTTGTGCTACGACAAGTTTAGCCGATGTTGGGTTAAAACCTCCTTTTAATGCTGCATCATAAATCAGTTGGTCGTAATTCATTTATTATTTTTTAAACATATTGACTGCCCCAAGTGTGACAACCAACGCCAATGCTCCAAATATAAGCCACCCATCACCACCTTTCTTCTCCTTTTCGGGCTGCTTACCTAAATTCTGCGGAGGTACTTGACCGCCACTTGCCATGCCTTGACCTTGTTGATTCTTACGTGTGATACTAACATAGTATTCGTCAATCAACCCTACCAATTCACCTTCGATAGCTTCAATCTCTGCATCTTCTTCAGCAGTTTGCTCATCTATCTGCTCTTGTGTAAGACCATCTGCCTCAAGTTTGTCTATTGTTTCATTCAAATCTTCAATCCTTGCATCCAATTGATTTATCAGCTTTTGATAATTCTGTGGTAACTGTTCTTCTGTTAAGTTTAGTTCGTCAAGCCTTTGGTAAATCCTTTCCATGATGTTTATTTTTTGTTGTTTTATAATTAATAACCTTTTTTCTTCATGCTCACTGCAATTCTCCTTGCAGCTAACATGGATTCTACTTTATTATATTTTTTACCATAATCCGATTCAAGGCGTTTGGGTACTTTTGTACCTTCGAGCCTACGGGATATAGAATCTACCTTATCTTGAAAGGTAACTTTTCCTCCCATCCCCATTTCACCACCTTTAGCAAATTTTGCTACCTTCTTTAATTTTATTGAATATTCCGTTTGTTTTTTATGTGGTATGTAGTGCATGTCTACCGAATCGGCATCAAAAAACTCCATACTTGATGTTGCTCCCTTGTATAATTTATCTGCTGCATCTTGTGTATAATTTTCATCAAGACCAATGATAAGACTATTTGAATCTTCGTCAATATAGTAATACTTTATAGGCTTAATTTCATCAATGAATATTTGTATTTTTTGTGCTAAAAGTTCATCAGTCAATGAATGTAAATCCCCCGTTATCCCGCCCTTCTCCAATTTATTTTCATCGCTGATTAAATACAAAAAACCCTCGTATATGTCTTCATTGGCAGCATCGCCTTCATAAGCCAACCTTTTGAACTCTTCCTTTTGGGCTTTTGTGTATCGCTTCCACCTCATCCTTGCCTCATAAACATCTGCTTTATTTGATGACTGTGCAAGTTCGAGCATTTCGAGTACTTCATCATCCTTTACCAATCCCCCCTTTGAAAAAAAACCCTGCTTTTCGTATGTGATTTTGGGCAACATACCGATGGAATGATAGTCCTCACGATTATCCCATATTCTCCTCATAGCCATTTCGGCTGCTCTCTGCGACTTAAATTCGCCATAAAACTCTCTTGCATCCCCATCTTTGGAAACCCAAACTACATAAGGCACTACTATACCACCTTTTGCCATTTGCTGATTCCTACCTTCAAGGTAATGGGTAATATCAGACAAATCTGTTGCAGCACGTTCTGCTTTAGCAACGACCCAAGCATCTATTTTCTTATCGCTTTTGAGTTGATTCATCAGTTCTTCAGCATGATGCTTGAATTGAACTGCTTGATTCATCAGCATGTGCTTGTTGCCTTCTTCTACCGAACCGCCATCGCCATATTTATACATAAAGAGAGATTTGATGTTAATTAAATCCTATCCCTGCGATTTACATCGGAGCGATTAGCCCTACTTTCATAATATACGTTCCCGTCTTCGGACACCCTGCGACCCGCTTTAAGTGCTTTATAGCGTTTGTCAGCTACTAATGATGCTTTAGAACGCTTTTTAGTGCGACCGCCTTTAGCCATCATACCACCATCAGCAAGTCTTAATCTCCTATTTACATCGGAACGATTCTCCCTATTCTCGTAGTAAACGTTTCCGTCTTCAGACACCCTGCGACCCGCTTTCAGTGCTTTATAACGCTTGTCAGCAACTAATGATGCTTTGGTGCGCTTTTTAGTGCGACCACCTTTAGCCATTACGCCACCTTGTTCCAATTTAGGGAATTTTGCTCTTTTGACATCGGCACGATTAGGTCTACCTTCCCAATAAGCCTCTCCTGACTTAATTTCTGCTTTAGTAGGTCTGCGGTAGTTATTACCACGCAACCTATAACCGAATGGCTTGGCTTTCCTTTTAGCATCTTTTTCAAGGTCAACGCCCTGCCCTTTGTATTTCGCCTTCAGTTCTTTGGTACGATTCACCAATTTCTCAAGGTTTGACAATGCTTTTGCATATTTTACCTCGGCTTTGGTCTTGCGCTTTACAACCTTTTTAGCGGGGGCAGCCTTTTTAGCAGGAGGTCTTCCTGCTTTACCTTTAGGGGCAGCAGCTTTCTTAACTACCACTTTGGGTGCTTTGGTTTTCCTTTCCTTCTCATCTTCCTTAACCGCTTCCTTCACTTGCTTCTTGACGGATGCGATAGATTTCTGAACGGCAGCCTTAACTTTAGCAGGAGTTTTAGGGGATTCTATTGATTCCTCTAACTTCTCTATTTTTTTTTCCGCTGCCTCCTTCATTTTATCTTTGGAGGATTCCTGCTTTTCAGCATCAGCTATTTGGGCTTTAAGGGCTTTAATTTCTTCTCTTACGTCATCTTTAAACTCTTCAGGCAGTTCGTCAAGTCCTTCTTCCAAGTCTTTAAGGTCTTGTTTGAGTTGTGCGATATTCATTTTGCGTTGATTTTATTGATTGTAGTATTTTTTCATCAAAAAATTGAATACTTTAAGTTGCTTCTTTGCGCTCTCGTTGTTCTTCTTCTCTGCAAGATATTTGAGTGCTTTGATTTGCTTCTCAAGTGATTCTTTACTTGGAGGGGCTTTCTCTCCTGAAGGCATCGGTTTGGCTTCAGGCTTTTCAGGTATCTCTATATCTTTCTCTTCTTTAGGCTCAACCCTTTCTTTGTCTTTAGCCATTTTCTTTTCATACAATTTATATATTGCATTGTCCAAGTCATGTGCTAAAGGAAAATCATCTCTAAAGTCGTTGGTTTGTTTACGCACAAATTCAACTATCTCACTTATTGAAAAGTTAAGCATAGTTGTTGCTCGTGCTTCTTCTTGCTTGTCGGGGAATAATGAATCAAAGTCAAAATTCTCGTCAACAAGTTTTTTGATTTTGTATGACATACATGCTAATTTACTATTTTTTTAAATACTATCATTTAATGTTTCCAAATAATAACTAAATGGTACACTTTGCAAATCTTCCATATCCATCTTAAATGGATTTTGTGTGAAATAATCCATCCAATAAGTCTTAACCAAGTTTTGATATGTAGTTACTCTTGGGTCAGTACACCTATTCTCAATTAACACCATTTTAGATATATCATCTATGGTGAAAATATATGGGATAATCAATGGTGTTGGTCGCATCTCAACATTTACAAATAGTATCAGCGACTTGAGTTCTTTGCTATAAGGCAACAACATAAAATCACTGTACAAAGAGGAATATACAGTGTATGTATTTGTCGTTTCATATACTTCTTCCATCCTGCTTTTGAACTTGTCGTACAAGTACATCTCAAAGCCATTTTTTGAAAAGTACTTTTTGTTATTGTTCATCAGCAATACCAAATACTTGACGAGCATTTCATCTACTACGATGCAGCTTTCAAAGGTATCTTCACCAATCCTTTCTACTTCTTCTGCGGGGATGTAAACTTCATGTTGCTCTAATATATCATCATACCTTGTCTTCGTATAAAAGCTGAACGCATCGGGCAGCGTGTTTCTTGCCTCTTTGTAAACTTTTGTCTTATATAGGTATGCAAATTCATCCTCGTTGTATAATGACATGCTCCCCGAATACATATCATTGAGTATAAAAGTTTGATACTTTATAACGTACTCTTTGGTTTGTTCTTGTTCCTGCTCTTGCTCCTGCTCTTGTTCCTGCTCTTGTTCCTGCTCTTGCTCTTGTTGACCTTCACCTTCACCTTGTCCTTCACCTTCACCTTCTCCACCACTTCCCTCTTGACCGCCTTCTTCACCACCTTCACCTTCTCCACCACCTTCTTCTTGACCGCCTTCTCCACTACCGCCCCCATCTCCACCTCTACTGCCTCCACTACCACCACCCGTAGATATATTACCTCCTATCTCTATTTCACCGCCTGATATTTCATCTTCTAATCCTTCGTAGGATGAAAACTCTGTAATCTTTATAGCCATTTCAGATACCTTTTAAAATATTTTCAATAAATGTGATTCTTCTTTTGAATCCTACAAAATTTACGGGCATAGAGTTGCCTAATAAAATAGATTCAAAATACTCATCAAAGGTATTGTAGTTACTTATCTTGTGAAATTCATCCAAATCTTCAGTTAAGCCTTCGTCAATCTTTTTCCTATGGATGTAATCTACAAAGCTATCGCATATATACTCTTCTGAAGATTCGTAGCCTTCAGCTTTTGCTTCTTGTTCTATGGTAGGGTCTATTGGATTGACTATTTCCAAATCAACCATAATATCATAGATGATATGACCTACCTCGTGTATTATATTTACTGAATTGCTATATTCTCTTGGTAAATGTATTATATAGTGTCCATTAGCTTCTTCAATAGCTGCCCTAATATTCTTGTTGGGTTCTGAAATACCCGATTCATTGAGTACAGTTATCTTCTGTGGCTCTATCGTTTCTGCACTGTAAAGGGCAAAGTAGTCACGTAAATTTTCATCTACATATTTAGTATTCTGAACAAATCGGGATTCTGCTTCACCCATTAAAGATTGATAGGTTTGGAAATTGAGCAAATATATATCACGTGGTGTCCATCCCTTACTGACAAGGTTTTGATTCTTTTCAAGTATAAGTCTGCTCTGCTTCAAGGTGTCTTCAAAAAGTGTGATATACTTCTTATCGAAGAATTTTTCAATTAATTTAGTAAGTGCTGCCTTATTCTTAAACGTGAATGTGTATATATTCAAAAGCGTATATGCAAAGTCAGCATGACCTTCTTTTAAAATTTCATTAGATTGCGCTATCTCAACACACTTCAATACCAACGACTTTACTTGATTAGGCGTTTCACTATGTATCATTGTATTGAGGTAGTTTCTCAATATAGCTACATCTATCTCCATAGCCTTTGATTCGACCTCTTTGACGAATGCGCCCATAGTATTGACGAACTCTCTTGTACTACCGCCTCCTACTGAATTGATTATATCAGCAAGGTGTAGGTTGCCACCATTACCAAACCCCTCTACTTTTTGAACGTAATGTTGTATTTCATGTAGCACAACATATATGAGCCTTTGGGCTTCTAATTGACCTCTTGTGAGGACTATCCTTTCAGGGGCAGCCTTTGAATAGTAGTAGCTATCATTAAACTCCCCATTCTTACCACCTACTACAACAGAGTAAATCTCTTTTAGCTTTGGATACTTATCATAGGCAGCATTAAAACGCAAAACATCTCCTAACTTATTCTTGTACCCATTGATAATCAAACTCGTAAAAGATATTTGATTCTTATTAAATCTCTTTAAGTCCGAATATAATTTAGTATCGCCACCATTATATGTAGACGATTTCGATAGAATGTAGTTGTTTGTGAATGTGACATCATCTGTGAACCCTACGAAACCATCAGGGATATTCTTTCTCCACTTTTCATCAAACTTATTATAATACCAACCCGTGTTAAGGTAAATTGAATTATAGTCAATACCCGACCTCAATTGCCTTTTCGCTTCTTCTAAATCTTTATCATCTCCTGCAACCTTTTCGCCTATAATAAGATACCTCAATGTTCCATTCTCTTGATTGATAACCCCACCATTAGGATTTTTTACCAACCTTACAAATGAGTGTAGAACATCCCCATAGAATGATACATTGTTTTTTTTATAATATGATTCAAGCATAGAGAACATAACGCTTAAACCATTTAGCGGCTTTTTATTAACGTAGAATATATTATCTAATGCTTCTGATAGCGACAGTGAACTTGTTATTGGATAAACTCCTTTAATACTATTAACACTTTTTTCTTTCGCTAATTCCTTATCCTCTGCCCTATATAAAAGAAATAGTTCATTAAGATTCTTGTAATATTGTACCCTTTGCTCTTCAGTTATCGTTTCTTGTACTGCACATTCCGTTATACGGTATTTTAGATAAGCATAAAACAAGTAGTTATTTGTTTCAAATGGTGCTTTAAAATACCCCACAAACTCTGCGTTATTTGTTGCTGATAACTTTCTATATATGTCCTGATTAATAAGATACCTGACCTCTTCAGCAAGTACAATTATTGTGCTTGTGTATTCTGAATATTTGTAGTAGATGACTAAATGAGAATCATTAGTTGCCGAGAACAACTTTGAATTGCTTTTTTGAATTACCTCCGAAAGCCAACCTATCTTTTTCAAATCATCTATAAATACCCGCATATTATATTTCTTCTAAACTTTTAAAAAAACCTCCTCTGCACTGTTCGTAAACGCTTGGGTCGCTTATGTAATTACCATCTTTATCATAGGCATATACTTGATAGTTATATCCCGTAAGGCTGCTATTCTTGTATTCCAATTTCTTACTAACTATGAAATAGTATTCTTTCAACCCTTTCATGTTGCTCTTGCACTTCCTATATTCAAACTCATGGCTTGACCATCCCATGTTTGGCAACTCCTTAAAGTTGTGCTTCATGCTCCTTTCAAAAATGTCCTTGTTGATTTTCTCAAATACTTGTTCCATATTTTTATGTTTATATTGTAGATTGTTGTGTCATAGATTGCCTTGCTTCTACATTCTCATTCACCACTGATAATGCTATGTTCAGTATCTCTTGATTCATTTCGTCTAAACTCTTGATGTTGGCTACTGTATAATATAGGATACCCGATTGAGCATTATATGAACCGTCTGATTTTTTATGCTTGTCTACACTACCAAATAGGTTGTAAGCTAAATATTTAATTTGCTGCGTTCCAACCGAATGTCCAAGCCCATCATCCATATAGTCTTGATAGACTTGCGACTTTTTCATAATATTTATAAACTCTTTACCCCGAAAGAATGAAGGGTCGGAAACTACATATAGCAATTTTTGAGAGTGTAAGGTTTCTTGAAAAGGCTTTAGCGTAACCGCTGATGCTCTTACACCCGTTTCAAACCCGCCCCTTTTATCGTTAATCTCTGTTCCCGTTCCAAATACGGCATGTACACTTACACTATATCCCATAGCGGTTAGCAACTCTGTAATACCTATTCCCGTGTACCCTGTCCATTTAAACTCTTCAGCTTGTACGTATGCGTTACCGCCTACATAGATAAATATCCTTACTGCATTCAGTGGCTTGGGTACGTTCTCTTTGTAGAGATACGTTTTCTTGATAGTACTTGTAAACTTACCAATCTTTAAATCATACTTTTTCAATACTTCAAACAAGTTATCTCCGTCATATACTTGCTTGAATGCTTTATATACAACACTTTCGTCATACCCTTCTCTCAATTGTGGCACTACTACTACGGGTGAATCATCCATCTTGAGGAATGTTTTGTATTCCCCTTTTACGCTTTTAACATAAGTGTCAATACCTTCAACGTATTTCTTATGCTTTAGCGAATAGTATTTATATAAAGGGAGTAATCCAAGACTTGCACGGGCAAAATCAAAAACACCAAGACCAATATCATTATATTTAAGAGTAGGAGTTTCAAGCGTAGCCTTACTCTCCTTCATAATTTCATTTACCCTTGGCTTGATATAAGTTTCATACACCTCTCTATATTCGGGCATCAAAGTATATTCATCCCTTGACATCAACTCATCGTATGATTTGGGATAATCTACCCCATACCATGATATAGCACGGGATGGGTCATTTATTATACGAATAGAACCATCTCTTACTGAATTGAAAACTCCAAGATATGTATCAGGCATTCTGCCTACCCTCGTTGCTTCCAATACAATAGCATCATAAAAGTCCGTGTACGCTTTTAATGATGGGAATATCCTCATCGTACCCTTCACTGTTCCTGAAGGGGAAGATTGTGATATTGGAGGTGGCGGTATTGGATTTGACATATTAGATAATAGGTTTTCCTGAAATTGGGTCTACTTTATGCTTTTGCTCAAACTCTTTTATAAATTTCTCATCATCAAAATCCGCTGAAAGTATAGCACTCAAGTCAGTCTTTGAATACAAATCTGCCCTTTTTGATGCAGGGAGGGTGTCAACAAAACTTTCAACTGACATTGCAAATGTTTTGCCTTCATCTCTACCATCTATTTTGATTACGGGATTTGCTAACGGACTTCTAATTAAACGTAAATACTCCTGCTCAAAAATCCGATTAAAGTTCAGCATCGTTCTCAAGCTAATTGATTCTACGGAGTTGGGGTCTGAATCAATAAATTCACGAAGCAATATACTTACTTCATATACTCTTGTGTAGGTCAACGACTTTTCAAGTGTGACATCATAGTCAATCTTATAGAAACTTCCCGCAAACCTATCCACCAAAGAATAGTCCTGCCTATTGTTACCGCTAAAGTTAGTAGATAGGCTTTTAAGGTCTGTATTACCCGTAGCGATTACGCAAAAGTTTTTATTTTTTCTTAATTTGTCGCCCTTACCATCTGTGATGGTGACATGATTTACTCTATAATATTTTCCCCCCTCTTCTTTCAACTCATATCCAACATACTTACCGCTACCATCAAGTTCTTTCTTAAAAATATCGTAACGCTCTTTGGATATTTGAATTGTGTTTTCTTGGTCAGCGGATTGAGCAAGGGCTTCATTAAGCAAACCTGCCGTGTTTGGGTCAAGTTTTGGCAATTCGTCAAGTATCAAGCAGTATCCTTTCTCCCATGATTCGGACAATACACCTTGCTTATAGCCTTCAATCGTCTGTCCACCAATGATATTAATAGGGCTTGTAAACTGATTACAGTTGATTATGCCCGTTCTTCTTGCTAAAAGATTCTCTGCTATAAGTTTGGCGAGAAATGTTTTTCCCGTACCCGCTCTACCATATAGGTAAACGTTATTACCCGCAAGTAAGTCGGTGAATATCGAACTTGCGTTGATATTTACAAATGACAACGATTCTTGTGCTTCCGTTTCAGCACCTTTAGGTATTTCTTTCTTTTCGGGTAATGGTACTTTTACTTCTTTGACTGCCATAAACATTGATATTAAATTAGGTGATACATTGTCTTTATCGAACTTGAAACTGCGCATCTCTTCGTTGATTACATTACGAATGAGCGTAGTCTTTTCATTGAGGATTTCTTGGTTTATTTGTTCTATAATTTCTGCTAATGTTGCCATATTATCGTGTTTTGGATAACAATTCTATCATAAAGTCTTGTGCAGTATCAAAGGTAAGTGCTTTAGGCTCTATTCCTTCGGCTTCTTCTTCTTTTGATTCTGCTTTCTTTTCGGGGAGTTTGGCATCTTCTATTTTGCCTTGAGCATATTCCTTAAATAAATTACCAACATATTCAAGGTCAGTAGCATATAAGCCAAAGATGTTTTTTGCACTTAATACTTTACCATATACCAACTGCTTTATGTATCTGCCTATATTAATATCTGAATCCCCATCAGCTATCATTTTCCTCAAATCTTGACCAAACTTCAGCTTTTCTGCATCGGATAGCAGGGAAAGGGTATCCTTAATCATGGTTTTAGGGGTTGGCTCAAGCGGATACAAGTTGTAGCTTGTCGCCTCTAAAACTGTTGCCCTTCGCTTCAGATAAACATTACCATATCCCCTATCGGCTTTTTCATATCGGATAAATTTAGCATACTGATTCAGTTTGCTTATAGCAACATCATAAGGCACTGCAAGTTGATATAAATATATTACACCTTCTGCTTCTGCTTCAACCTCTTCTTCTCCCTCTTTTACTTTGTAAACATCCATCTTGCCTTTGATAGCCTCAAGACCACCTCCCGACTGAACAGTTAACATGAAGGGTTGCTTTTCGTATATGTAGGTGAAGACTTCCTTCATTTTCGCCAAAGCGTCTGCTTTTGTGGCTTCATCATCCCTTCTCCATGCTATTTCGAATTTCAGCGTTTTCAGATAAACTGAACGCTCTTTACCTCTCGGCAGATATTTGTAGTAGTTATTAAAGCCGTAGTAAATTCCTATTTTCTTCAGCAACTCAAGGAATGTTGTATCAGAATATAAAGGTGATGTATATGGCTTCTTTTCACTCTTACTACCTTTATTCAAACCACCGAATATGTTAACCCTAACATAACCATAGCTATATCCCTGATTTTCTATTAATACGTTTTGGTCATCGTTAACCGACTTTAAATAATCATATTTTGGTGTAATAAATATATTAAATAAGTCTTCTGCATTGAATGTATAAGATACGGGTAGCCTACTTGGGTCAATTTCTACATAAGCCAAAGCATAGAATAACCTGACACCAAATCTTATTGTCGTTTCATCAGCAGTGGTGAACTTAATAAATTCTATCCTTTTGCTATAAACAGAATTATCCGTTGATGTTCTATCAATAGCTATGTTGTATGCTGACAAGACATCCCCCGTAAGTAAACGCATTATAGTCCTTCTGTTGGGGTCTACAAACCATGCTTCAATAGCTTGTATATCTACAATGCTCAATCCTCTATCAACCCATACCTTTATCCATTCAAGTACCGCTCTACCTCTTTTTGTCGGCTTCAAAGATACCTTTGGTGAACCACTTAACTGACAAAATACAAGTTCTATGTTCATAGGACTGTATTTGTCTTTAGCACCTTTGAGTATCTTTACTCCAACGAACCTTGCCTTGTTTTTCTGTTTGGGGATTACGGGGCTTCCGTCTTCATCTGTTTCATAACATTCGTCAATAATTGCGGGTATCAAACACGCTTTCCTTGGCTTGAATGTTTTGAGCAAATCTAAAATGGCTTCATGCTCTTCCTTCAGATTAGTCAGACGTACTTGTATTCTTAAAGAATACTCTGATTCCATTTGCTCTCTTTCCTCTTCAGTTCTTGCTAAAGAATAGTCGGGAACGGCAACGGATTGTCTTGTTGCGGGTATTTGATACTCTTTGTAATGCTTTTCAAAATCTATCAAAAAGTTCTGATAGTATTCATCGGGGTCTTGACCATTTGCCATAGTCATGATAAGTTCATCAACTTTCTCTTTTGAATATGGCTTATCTTCTGCTAAAATGTAATTATCCTCTTCGTAAACCGAACTATTGAATGGACTTGTATTTTTCCCTTTACTGATTATACCCCTATTCTTAATTGAAGCACGTAGGTCTTTGATTTCTGTTTCCAAATCATAAGTACCTGCCTCTTTCAGCTTATTGACATAATCAATATAAAGCGTATTTACACTATCATAAAATACTTCCTGCTCCGTACTTGAAGCAAGTTCAAGATTTCTTACAAATACTTCTACAACAAATGCTCCCGAAAGTGTCAATAGTTGTTGTTGGTCGGGTGTAGGCATGTACTTTTCGTATTCCGCTGAACTTGAAACAAAGTCCTGCAATACTTCATCGCCATACTTATTGATAATATCTTCGATAGGGTTATCATTCTTATCCCTTATCTGCGATAACTTACTTGACTGCTTTTGGTTAGCCGTAGTATTGGCATCCAAACTACGCATTTTCTTCGCCAACATAAGCAACCTTCTGATTTCTGAAGGTATCCTTGAAATGGCATATACGTATGTTGGATAGTTCAACATTCCCGTTCTGTTGATTCTACCCCTCTTCTGAACTTCAGTATTAACGTCAAGTTCAACTTGGTGAATCACCATTACCCTCGGTCTTGTATCCTTGAATTGTGGACTGCTATGGGCATCCTCTCCCGTACTACCACTCTCGTTTATAAGCAACACATCATAAAATCCGTCATTGAACTTTTTGAATGCAGATGCTTTGTTTCTATCCTTACTGTTAAGGGTTAACTCGTACTTGCCATTCTCAAGTTTTACCAATCTAAATTTCCTGCCCGTAACTTCACCCAATTTGTAATATGGTGAATTATTGAATTTTTTATCCCATTCAGGTCTTGGGGTTGTTTCTATGGCATCTATTATACTGTCAATTGGAGATAGTGGTATATCAAGTTCTATTGATTCAATCTCTTCAAGCAGTTTTTTGTATGATTCACCCTTATCCTCATAGTCCGAATCCAATACCTCAAATTCGTTATCTTTTATCTCTTTAGCAGAACCCTTACCTCCTTCAGCGATAATCTCTTTTACAGATATTACACCACTTGTTGCGCTTTTAGCTATCGAATAAACGTACACACCAAAGTCCGCTTTATCAAGCGTGTCGCCCACTTGCAAACCTAACGAAGCATAAACACCTTCAAGTGTATTCCTAACGGCAACCACGGGCTTCCTATTAGAATAGAATACTTCTTTTGTTAGTGTACTCACGTTTTCCAACTGATTGTTTGATATTTGCTCCAAAACAATATCCGATACAAATTTGGCTTTAAGCGCAAATAGCAAAGTTTCGATAAAGTTGAATTGCAGCCTTTTGATTTCACCTATTGTGAATAGGTTCACGTAGTATTTACCTACATTCCTGCTTTTCCAATCTTTTACGCTTTCGTTCTTTTCTATCTTGTCGGCTAACTTTATCTTATTTTCTGTGATGAATCTTTTTATGGCATTAGCTTTCGCCTTTGCATAAATAGGGTTCTTGTTTTCGTTGAAATAATTTTCAATCTTATTATATAGCCTGATAGCTGAATCGTAGCGACCAAACAACAATTCCTTATCATCTTCTGACATGTATTCATAAAATACATTACAGTTGTCAAAAGTCTTTTCCCTCCTCAACATCTGTTGCGATACCACAAGGTTAGCTGCCAAGTTCTCCGTCAAACGCTCACCACCCTTTTTGATAACTTTGATAAGGTCTTTGGTTGCAATAGGGCTATCCTCAATATCTGTTTTGAGCGCATACAGATACATGTTATCGGGTCTTTTTGAGAATGTTGCGCTTGAGAATAATACACCCTTTGTTAAGGACATCAACCCCTGAATTGCAGTTCCGACATCGGATGTTGCTCCTGCGGCATTATGCACCTCATCCATTGCGATGATTACCTTGTTCTCTACGTTGCCAAATACGGATGCGAAATAGTCAACCTTCAGTTTGCCTTTCGCTCCACCAAATTGGCTATATGTAGCAAGTACATAGTCGTATTTTTCGGGCAACTGACCGCTTTTGATGATTGCTTTGATTTCATCTTGCTGCGGTGCAGTGATAACCTCTTGACCCGTTACCCTATCTATTATTCCCGTTTCAGAAGGCTTTTTTATTTTGACCAACTTACCACTTTCGTCATATTTGCGCTCAAATCCACCGCTCTTATAGCCGTTTATAATAAGTGGATTGCCATAATACGGCTTTCCGTCTTTAGTCATCAACCCACCAATATCCTTAATATCCCTATAAATAGCAGAAAAAAGGTTTGGCTTCTCGGTGATGAATACGGGTAATAAGCCATTCACATACGCATATCTTAACACTCCTGCGTTTACCCTACCTTTACCTATCCCCGCCATGTCAGCAAGGATAAAACCTTTATCCCTCTCAAACTGATATATAGCAAAAGCTACGGCATCGGCTTGTTCAGCAGCAAATGCTTGTGACAGTGCTAACCTTGAGGTATATTTAAGTTTCTCTACAAGGTATTCGTCAACATTTTCTACTTCCTCTTTGAACTTGTATTGTGCAGACAAAGTTTCACCACCCAACGCCAAAGGAATTACTGTTTGGAGATTAGGTAGTTTACTAACGGGAGTATATGGGAGCGTATTCTGCTCATTAATTATGGCATCCTCAACCTGATTGGTGATGCTCTCTTGCTCTCTTACGGGTATTTTGTTATCTTCCATTATAGTTCGATAAGTGAAAGTTGTTCGATATAATCTTCTAATGTGGTTTCGTATGTAGCAGATTCAGCCTCATTGTATAAAATAGGGGCTTCCCTCTTTGCTTTCTCCAAATAATTTACGATTCCTTCATTATTCTGTTCAAATTGAGGCACTTCTTTGCTAAAGTATTCCTGAACTCGGCTTTTTATAGTTTCTTCCTTCCATTTTACCATGTGTTCGCTATTCATGATAGCAGTATGTAGGTTATCTATCGCCATACCTGAAGGGTAAAATCCTAAATTATCTTTAATCATAAATGCTATCTGTGTCATAGCATCTTCTTCAGTATAATCTACATTCGTTTCCGTGTTTGCAGCCCACCCCCTCATGTAAAAGTCTTCGATTAGGTATTTCAACCTACCGCTTATGGCATTGCAGATAGTGTTATAGTCTACATACTGACCATCTTCAACGACAAAACCGCCCAAAACGTAGTCTTGGTAGGAATCAAAGATTGAATCGTTGTAAAATACATTAGCCATAAATAACATTATTTAAAAAGTACATCATTTTAGTTCCTTTATTTTCTTCGCTATGTTTGATGCTGCTTGTCACACCACCCTTTGCAAAAGATACCCCACCATACTTATGATTAATCCTTGAGAGTATCTGCCTTGGTGTTAGCTTTTGACCTTGGAAGGTATATTTATCCTTACTATCCATGGTTTTTTTAGTTATCACCGCTTCTCCACCCTCTAATCCATTTACTACTGCTGAAGGCAGTTCGCCTCCGTGGTAATATTTTTTGTTGCTACATCCGCAAGTCAGTTCACCTCCCTTTTCAAATTTGACCCCACCATAAGCATGATTTAGATATGATGCTATCTGCTTCGGTGTCATCTTTTCGCCTTCAAACTCCATTTCATCATCTGCATCTATGGCTTTGTTAACTATAACGGCTTCTCCACCCTCTAACTCAACTATCTGACCCGTTGAAGCTACAACAAATTTCTCCCCCGTACCATTCTCATCAGCCTCTTGATGGCTCTTGCCTACAACAACGCCACCCTTTTTCATAATATCTTCATTGGCATCTTCAGCCTCTTCCCCTATCTTTTTCAAATCGTAGCCCTGCATGTTAAGTACCCGTTTTAAGTTTTCCTCTTTACTATAAGTATCGGGTAATGCTATCTTCTTTTCATCTTCTATTTCGCCACCATCTTTCAGCATTAAATCTTTCGTATCGTATGCCAACACCAAATCTACGCCTATTTTCTCCTTAATATCGTTTATGAACATGCTGAAGTCGCTGAATGAGAAAAGGCTTACAAATGCTTCGTAGAACGTTTCGGCATATATCCTTGAGTAGTTTCTGTCTTCTGCAATTTGCACTTGCTCTTCCTGCATGACCTCTCTCTTCATATCCCTTATATACCGCTCAAACCTTGTAAACACATCTAAAAAGACATATTTGTTTTTGGTAGCAACTATGTTAGGGATTTCGGATTCATATATTTCAATGAACCTACTTATTGCACTTAAATAATATTCATCGAATTTAGGGATAGCCAAAGGATTGTCACCATAATCAGTTCCATCATCATAGTCGGTGTATGGGGGCGTATATCTTTCGTTTATTTCTGATACAAGTTTTGTTTCAAAGTATTCTACGGCTTCATTAAGTATTTGCTCCAATACTTTTTTGATTTTGGCATCTACCTTCAGCTTCTTTTGTTCCAACTCCTGCTTGAAGGCTTTCTCCTGCATCACTACCTTCTTCTGCTGATAGGCAACAACATCCTTTTCCTTGACAAAGTTGATTTTATACTTTTCTGACAACCCATACTGCTGAATCATTTCTTGATACACGCTTTTTAGGTTATCATAATTGCCAAGCACGAATATTAACCTTGAGCCTTCGGGGATATTCAGTGTTTTATCTTTAAGGACTACCTCGCTTTCGTCAGTATATACCTTTATCGCCCTAATAATACCTCTGCTGATAATTCGCTTCAAGTCTTCCTTGTCCAAATCTGAAGGGGTATCAAAATAAGTATAGTCAGTCCTTGACTGACCCGACATTAGATACTTTTCGGTGTAATCCACCATATCGGCTACGGACTGAATCCTCGGTTGGTCTGCGAACCAACGCATAAATGCTCCTGACCTATATTGATTGAATATTGATTCCAAATAAGAGTATGTCTTATATTTCGCTCCCGAAACAATTTTTGATTCCAACTCAAACTCCAATGCTATCTTGGGAAACAAGTTCTGAAGGATGCCATAATAATCCCTATCGGTCTTCTCCTTCTTATTATATATGCGATATAGAATATCAAACCCATCCTTTGTAAGATAGTCAACGTTATCGTATTCTATCTGCTCATCGTTATTTATTGCAGTGAACTCGCTGAAGTTCATCAGCACCAAGCACTGCCTATGGCTCAACCAATCCGCAATATTGTACTTTGATGTGGAAACTCCTTCAACACCTAATAGCTTCATATCTGCCAACTCTTGAAACACTTTTTCATCTACTGACTTAATCTCATAAGGGGCAAATGGCTGCGGTCTTCCTATTTGATTTTGAATTTTTATAGATACATACACCTTCTTTACCTTCTCTTGGGTGTACATGTCTATAACTCCACCATCCTCCATAGCTATAACTAATCCCCCATCCTCAAGTTTATCTTCCGTGTATATATCGTAGTATTCAGGGTTCTCTTCAATATGATGCAATGCAATAGTCTTCGCTACCTTTTCATCTGTGGTATGCTCCATCTCTCTTTTGATACCCTTGATAAGCTGATTGGATATTTTGGCTACCGATACGTTATGCTTCTCGCTCAACTGCTTTACGGACATCGTAGGCTTAAATAGCTTACCCCCATCTTCATATCTAATATCGGGATTGTTAGCATCAAAGGTAGTATTGCTACCATCTGCAAGTTTTATTTGATTAGGGTTATTAGCGTATAATTTATATATTTTACCAACTTCATCGTAAACTATTTGATTTGTATAGCTTTGTTTGTAATGTGGATTAATTGGATTTTTTATATCAATAAATACTTCATATATTTTAGATTTGATGGGATTCCCAATAATATATTCTTCGGTTTCCCACTTATATGAAGATGAATGAGATTTTGCTAATTTTTTATCTGTTGTGAAATATATCTTACCATTTGCTGAATTAGAAAATACTGAAAATTCCCCATAAGGAGTTCCATGATAAACTACCAACGGTTCTCCATTCTCATCAAGTACCTTTGACGCATTTTCGGGGTCATTTTCCCAATCGCCAAACCATGCTTTAAATTCGGGGGTGCGTACTAAATGCCATTGCTCATGGGTCAAATTGCTTGGCTTACCATTCGGAGCAAGGTGTTTTGACATATCCCCTCCTAAATGATATTTCCCTATCGGGTCTGAATCGTAAAATGTTCTATTGTCAAACCCACACTTATGACATACGTACTTATCGGATTCATCGGATTGATTCGTATTCCAATGCCAACCACAATTAACGCAAGTTATTTCTTGACCTATTTCTCCACCCTTTTCCATGATGTCGTGATATTTCCCGCTTTTACATACTATCTTATCTCTATCTATCACAAGTATATTATCACCTTCAATTTGAGAAATTGATTTAAACTTTTTACCCATTTCAATATATAGCCCAACAACAACTTGAGCATTATTCAATGGAATATTTAAAATTTCAGCAAGTTCATTTTGTAAATTAATAGGATTGATTGTATCAGTTAATGATAATCCATCTTGATTACCCGAATTGTAAGTAACTAATGTAAAATTTAGATTCAATGGAATTTGCCCATAAGGGTCAATCATTGATGAAAATTCATTCAAATTAAGGTAGTAACCCGTTTTTAATATAGATTCATTTTGAGATATATATTTTTTGCAACTTGAATCCAATATTCCACCATTTTCCATAAGGTCGTCATCTTGCACATAAGCTGCCTTGACCTTCGTACCACCCTTTTTAAGCAGGAACTTGTTTACCCTTGCAAATGCCCAAGCCGACCTTGAATTTGGTCTACCCCCACTTATTGTGGGTCTATGTGATGATGAATATGCTCCTGCACCCCTTCGGAATACTGCCTTCAGTGTTGCTAACGTTACTTTGTTTCGGGGATGCTTTTCGTTGTATTCTTTAGCTTTGTTGGAAAGTGTTTCAGCAATTTTATCAGAAACATTGATTTTGTTTGCACTTTCTTTTGATGCAGCACTACCCTTCGGGTTCTTACGTGAACCACGTATTCTTTCGCTTGGAGGGGCAGGTGTCTGTGATGCGGATTTTCTTCCACTCCTTTTCACATATAATAATTTGTATAAAAATAAGATTTATCTTTGAATGTCAATACAATTTCATAACTATTAAAACCAAACGTCATGGGAAACGGATTCTTTGACATCAAATCCCCCAATTGGCTCGGTGGTAACAATGTACACAACACCATTATCATTCTTGGTGTAGGATACCTTGTCTACAAGGCTTGGGGAAAGTAATTGCCTCTCTGCGGAGGCAGGATTACACTCTTTAAAAGACCCTTTTACGCAAGTAGGAGGGTTTTTTATTTTGTCAACTGCCGTATTGCTTTGATAAATTCTTTTGCGATTACATCCCAATCTAATGAAGTAACAAACGTATATGCTCTATCTACTTTTTCATTAATTTCTAATGAATTTTCACGTTTGTGCTTGTTGACAATAGATAATGTTTCTGCTATCTCATATATATCTGATTGATACCTCACTACGTTGTCAACCATAGCAACTGTTGGGTATAGTTCTTCCAACATCCATCCTCTGCTGCCATTATCACCTAATTCACCCAATGAAGTATGGTTCGGTAAAATAACGGGTAGTTTAGTAGCCATAGCTTCTGTTACGGGTAGTTCCCAACCGCCTCCCGTTGCGGTGGTAAGGTAAACGTCTGATGCGTTATATATCTTATTCAGCTTCTCTACGGGTGCGCCTTTCTCATAATCCTCTTGAGGGGGAAACATGAAATGCTCACCTTCCCGTAGCGGTGTCTGCGCTAATATTGTCCTTAAATGCCAACCCATAGGGTCTTTGGGATTCATGTGCAAATATAGGAATGCGTTTTTATTATGCTCTAACCAATACTCCAAAAATCCGAATATCGTTGTAGGTATATCTTTCCTGCTCTGATTCCTATTGATATTTGTTACTATAAACTTATCTGCATTTTTACCGAAGTACTCTTTACGAAATGCCAATATTTCATCTTTCGGCAACGGATAAAAATCGTTGAAATTTGTTCCGTGTGGTACAACATGCAGTTTCTTATCAAGTTTCGGTTTAAGCCTTAACACTTGCGATTTGCCAAATTTTGTGAACGTGGCAAGGTAGTCAAAGAACTCCAAGTCAACTGCAAGGTTTGGGGTCAGGGCGAAGTCCACGGGGAAATAAAATATGGACTTAAACTGCTTCTTCCCTGCTACCGCTTTTTCTTTCTGAATATCCTTTAATAGCTTGACTGTGGGTACGATTACCCCAAGGTCTTGTAATATGAATATGAGGTCGTATTCTGCATCTTTGAGGCTACGCATGAATACATACCTCCCGAAGTCGTCTTTAGCTACATCTTTGTTTTTGGCAGAAATAACACGCACGTTGCCTTGTTCAGTATAGTCATCCCCGAAGTAGTTTACGGCTACCACATCTATCTTTATCTTTTCTCCAAAATGTACTTTGAAGTTCCTTATCAGGTTTTTAGATACAGTTGCGAACCCCGTAAATGTATTATAATCCCAAAGGGCTAACATTTTGATTTCTGCGCTCATTCTGATGGTTTTGTTCTGTTTACCGAGGCGGTTACTTAAACAATGCTAAATGGACTTTTTTTAGGCTCTTCGTATTTCTCCACGGTTAATATGGTAAGTTCTGAACCACAATTTACTGACCAATTTCCTGCATCCTCATCTAATTCGCATAGGGGGCAAAGGGAAGTACAAGGCATCCTGCCCATACTATACTGATTTGCGATGGTAGGATGGGGTATCCTGAATGGTTGAACCATAGGACAAGCGGTTTGCATTCCGTCTTTTAGTAGGATTGCTTCTGAAGAGTTTTCTGCTTTGAAGTAAGTGTGCTTAATTGACATTTTATTTATTTATGTTATGATATTGATGCTCCTATAAAAAATGCCACAACTATACCAACTAAAGCGGTTATTGCCGATTTTTTCTTTTGGGATTTGTAGAACTTGCTTCTTACCTCTACATTCATTTCAAGGTTGTTTACAATCACTTGACAATTAGTTATCTGCTTTGATTGGTTTGTCATGATGGTTCGGTACTCTATTTCCCTACCACTCATGATTGTGATAATACTATCCTTATTTATTACCGACTTTCTGAATAAGTTCATAGTCTGCTTGAGGTTCTCTATTTCCTCTTCATGCACCCTACTTTTTTCAATTAACTCAATTGCCTTCTTCAGTTGGCTATTGGGTATGCAGGTTACTGAATCCTTACTTGAGGTTTGAGAAATAGCTTGTGATGCTATCAGAATTGTAGTTGCGAGTGTAATTAGCCGCTTTTTCATATTTTATTTTTATTGTGTTCATTTGTGTTGTCAGTGCTTGAATCTGCCCAAGGAGTTCCTTATCCTTCTCTTTGAGTATATCCAAGGCGGTAGTGCTTTCGAATAACTTTATAACAAGGCTATCGTTTTGCCATTTGATTATTTTATTCTCATTCTTAATACTATCATTGGCAGCTTCAAGATGTACTATTTGCGTTTTCATCTCCTTTTCCGTTGGTCTTGATTCGTAATAGAAGTACAAGGCTGCTAAAGGTATCAGTAGTCCAAGTAGTTTAAAAATTGTTTTCATTCTTGTCTTTTTTTTCAAAATAAAGTTCGGCAAATATTATACATAAAAACATCTCATATAATAATGCCAACAATAATTCCGTATTAGTACTGTTTCTTAATTCAAATATATTCATCAATATCAATACTCCACATATTGTTATGTTGAATAAAAAAGCATAATATAAAATATCCTTATTGCGCATCGAAAGGAGTTTTGTATTTTTCTTCATCGGGCAAACCGCCCCATTTGTTTATGTAATATTCTCTATTTTCAATATATCCCCCTAATAATGGGTCTTTCTCTATGGTCTGTGAGTTTTTATAGACATCTGCATTGAGTTCATCTTCATACCTTACTGTGAGTCCTGCGAGTTTCACCCTATACTTATAGTCATTATCCTCAAAGAACGCTTTCCTGAAGTTTGGGTCGAACTCCCCTACTGTATCCCATATATGCTTTGTCAGCATGAAGGCAGACATATTGTAGAATGGTCGTGGTATGTGCATGAAGCAATCCCCGTGTTTTGAGAATATGCTTCTGATGGTATCTGACGGCTTTCGCAGGATTATATCATCATTAAGCACCATAAAGCGACTATATCCTAATATTGATGAGCGGTTTATCAACCAATTCCATGAACTTGCTACTCCCAAGTTTTCATCGCTTTCGTGAAGAAACACGTTTGGATATTGAGATACATCTATATTTTGCTTTCCATTATCAAGCACCATGATATTGACATCAGTCATAAACGTGCCATAGTACCATAATGCTTGTTCAAGCAAATCTTTTCTGTTGACTGTGGGTATGAGTATGCAGTATTCCATCTATTTTATTCTATCAGTGTCTATGTAATAAGATATTTCACCATTAAATAAATATTCAACGATTGTTGTACGTTCTCCTTTTATCCAATATTCAATAAATTCAACTACTTTACTTTCCGTTCTGATACGGCTAATCATTTTATAGCCTTTCTTATTTAAAATTTCTTCTGTTAACTGCCTCGTTCTTGTTCGCATGGTCTTTTTTTAATTTATGTTATAGCTGCCAATTTTCAGGTAATTTTAAGTCATAGTCGTTTCCATTCATAGGGTTATCATAAATCCTCACATCGTTAGAATCATAATGCTTGACCTTACCGCCCTTCAACCTCACTACCCATACTGTATTGACGTTTAAGCCATAGTCTATTAAAAGAAACGCTTGACCTTTACCATGAGGCGTGTGTACGGGTATCGGGGTATTAAATTCATGTATCATAACTAATCTATTCCTTGCTCTAAATGGTTTGGAAGGCTTTTAACTATGTATGTCGGTTCACATTTGCTTTTTGATAGCATAGCATCTCTCCAAAGGAGTTGTTGTATCATTTTAAAGTCGTGACCATATTCAGCCGTCTGTTCGGGTAGGCTTTTGAGCAACTCCGTTCTGACTATAATCTCCGAATGCCCTATACAACCAAAATTGATTTCACTATTTCTCTTTATGTTTATGGGTTCAATATAGCTATTGAAATGCACCATATCATAGGGTGTACCCGCTATTGCATTGTAGTAATTTTCAAAGTGGTTGGGTAGGATTACATCGTCATTGTCATAAAATATCGTGTACTCACCCTCCGCTTTCTGTATGCCAAGGTTTCTCTGATGGTAGCCATATCCCCCATGATGCTCCGTTTTAACAAAGTCTATCTTGTTTATTGACTTATCGTACCTCCTATCAAAAACGCCATTAGCCTCATGCTCCTCATAGTGTGGGCATCCGTCAAATAGGAACATAGCGTGGTATCCCTCAAAGGTCTGATTGAATACGCAGTCTATCGCCCTTATTGTCCTTTGGGGTCTTTGATAGCAGGGAATGATGATGGATAGCTTGTATTTAGACATAATTAATCCAATCTATGATTTCTGATTGTGGGTGGTAGTGGGTAGGGGTGTATTCAGGAGTGTCTATATCATTTAAGTCTTCCAACGAAATACCCAACGAGTTTGCGAGTACTTGATTCTCTACAAAGTACATATTGAGGTTATCATTTTGAAATATGCAGGTATATCCATTTTTCCTTGCCATATTCAATCCTGCTTCAAAACTGAACCCGTAATAGTTATCATTGTTCCATGTGTGATTAGGATTGTATTTCATAACCACGGATTCACCATGTTGAAATATCGGGTTGAACTCCGCTATGATTACCGATGGTCTGTATTGTGTCAGTATCTCATCTATAATATATAGGTCGTTGCCGTCAAGGTCTATGCAGAATAGGTCGAACTCTTTGTAGCATTCGTATTTCTCCAATAACTCAAGTACGTTCTCTTTGGTGATAAAATGCTCCCTAACCATCTCGTTCCCGTGGTTATCCCCATCTATCAGCAAGGCTGAATATCCCTCGTTTTCGATGAACCAACGGGTGTTGGAAAGATGGTATCCATCCCATGCGCCCAATTCCAATATGAACCGCTGCTTTGATTCAACGTTTTTTAGGATATGGTGGAGGTAGCATTCCTCATGTGCCTGACTGTATTTCTTCCAACGCTCTATGGTGTGCAGTTGACTAATCCAATTATTCATATTTATTTTTTCGGGGTTATATAAACGATACCTCTTTTAATTTCAGTTGATTGCTCATCACTATTGTAGTAATGGTAATACCCATCCTCACCATATATAGCATCTAATTTAGACTTAATCCATTCTATATCGAATCTCTGCCCGTGGATGCTATCATAGCCCAAATTAGGCTCATCGGGTACATAAAAGTCATGGATTGCTATAACGGGCTTTGCTCCGCTATTTGCTATTATTTGCAGTTCCTCTTGCATGGGGCATACTTCATACCAATGGCTATCAATAAATATGATTGTATTGTCATCATACTCTATCTTGGGCAGTTCAGTAACGCTATCTCCAACTATAAGCATCACATTAGGACAACCTTCAAGCCTTTCTTTGGCTATTTGTGCGAAGGTGGGGTTTACCTCTATTGTAAAAACATGCCAAAAGTGGTCTGATAGCCATAAAGCGGTGCTTCCAAGGCAAGTACCTAACTCTATTGCAGTATTAATATGAAATTCCTCTTTGAGTTTAAGAAAGTTCTCTTGAATGAACGTATCACCATTAAAAGCCTCCCATTGATGGGGCATAAGTTGTATGTCACTATATTTTTCCATGCTATTGAATTTATTTCTTTTTCAATATAAATCTACGTTCTTTTTTTATATCATTTCTTGGTAGGTGCATATTTTTCTATTAACTCTTTCAGTTCTTTCATGCGATAATCCCATGTGCATTTCTGTAATACCAAATCCGATGCTGCCTTGCCAATTGATATAGCTTCATCCCTATTTCGGATATAGTAGTGGCATTTCTGTATCAGTTGGTTTATATCATCCCAATTATCGTAGTGTTTGCCTGCTATGAACTCATGGTCTGCATCTTGATATGTTTGAGATAATACAATCGAACCACATGCCATTGCCCTTAATTTCCTATCAGAATAGTATTTGGCGCAGTTGATATGAGATATGTTGACGGCTATAAGGCTTTCATTATATAAGTTACACTCCTCCTCCTTGTTGTTGGTATGGCGTGATTCCCTATCTATATGCTGCCAATTGCTACCCCTTATGACAAAGTTTGTGCCAAACTCATCCTTCATGGATTTTACCATCTGATTCCGATACGGGCTATTAGAAAAGTAGTTATGGTCGTAGTTGTTACCCATAAATACTATCTTATTGAGCCTATGCTTATTTGTGTTGTAGTACCATTTGTGGTCGTATCCCGTCTGCCAATAGTCGGAGCGGTATCCCAATCCCCTCATGACATGGGTGTCGGTATCGTTGGAGAATAGGGTAACACATTGCTTTCCTATTGGGGTGAAATACTCAAGGTGCGGTCTTACATCTCCCGTCCAATTTAATATTATAGTTTTTTCATATATGTTCTCAAGGGTTTCGGGTTTGATTACATCTGCCTCCTGAAGCTGCATAAATACTACATCGAAATGTTCTGTTTCCAATTTATGCTTCAACCCCCTATTGAGTTCCGCTCTATTATTGTACCATTCGTGCCACCAAACTGTTTCCACATAGTCAAATGCCTTATTAAATGCTTCGGTTATGGTGTATGTTGGCTTCTCTTCTCCGTCAATTACTACTCTTAAACATCTCATTATTGTGGTGTTATTAGGTGATATGGGGGTGGTATCCTTTCTTTTGGCTCGTTGTTATCGTTTAGATAGTTTCTGACATTAGATTGATGGAGGTGATATGTGGCTATCTGACTACACGGGTTTACAACTTGGTAGCCATGTTGCACTATCTCATGAGCCAACCTATTGTCACAACCCGCCATACCCATACCAAACTCTATGCTTGTCCTTACCAATGGATTGCCAAAAAATCCCCACGTATCTTGGCTATCTGCTCTATGGAAAGCGGTTACCTGACCATCTATCTGATAATCGTACCTACTCAACGCAACACATATATTTTTTTCTAATGTGTTTGTATATGCCTTCAGGTCGGGTATATCTACATTGAAGAATATATCGGTATTAGCCATAATATTATAGTCGTCAGCATATTCCTCTGAATCCATAACAGTGAGCATATCATTAAATGTCGCTCTCTTATCTATGAATTTTATGAATGTACGGGTTGTAAGAAAGTTGTTCTCTATGAGATAGACTACCTCCTCCTTCTTTTCTATGAATAATACTACCCTGCTGAAGCTATTGGATAAATTCCTGCGTAAGCAGTATTCCAATTCTTTCTGCCTATTTGGGTTTGGGTCTACATAGAACTGCGTGAATAGATTATAATTCATCTTTTTTTATTTGAATAGGTCTAACTGAAAATATCCTCCTTTTGCTATTTCGGTAGATACACCTTTTGCATACCGCTGCCTATCCGACCAAAACTCTCCCCTCAAATCGGGATTATGCTCTTGTATCTTTCTCCAAATACGGGATATGGTTTGCGGGTTTGTTAGCTTGTAGGAAAATAAGCTATCGTAATAATCTACTTTATTTATTTTATAATTAATCATTTCGATGTCATGTACCTTTTTGACAACTAACATCCAATCATCCCTTGTTTCTTTTTCATTTACAAGAACATAATAAATAATCCTGCTAATAAACCCTTTGTTGTTCATGATTACTTAAATTGGTTTTCTGTTATTGACTTAACTATTTCTATTTCGTTTGCGAAATCAAAGTACTTCATTATAATGTACTCTCTTGCCAATTTCTTTTTCCTAAACTCTACTGACTTCTCATCCAATACAGTTTTAAATTGTGTTTTCGATGCGTTAGCACGTTCTTCAATATATTTGTCTTGACTATACCTAATAGCATTATCTACATCTACTTTGGTAATTGGGATGATATTATTCTTTCTAATCCAATCGTAAATCATGTCGCCTATATCTACAAGCCACCCTTTGCTTTGGTATGTTTGGTAGACTGCAAGGATATGGTCTTTAAATGTATTGGCTTTCTCTAACGGTGTTGTTTCCAATTGGCTATTCAGTTCCTTATGCCTTGTGTATGAATCTTTGGCTTGGGCGATTTGGTTAACTATCCTCCTTTTTTCTTCCTCATATAAATTAAGTGCTTTAGAAACATAGAGAGAGGAAAGGGTTTTAGCTGATACAAACTGCATATCTATCTTACCGCTGATTGCCCACGACATTGCCAACCTTATATCCGATATGGTAAAATGTTTGAAATTGTCATACAAAAACTGCGTAATAAATATCAGTTCATTGTCGAAGGAATCTCCAACTACCCCAAGGTGGACTTTCCATTGAGCCATAAGTTCTACTATAAGGGTAAGGTCTTCCCGCTTGTAGTTGCCAAGTTTCTTTTCTGAATAGGTTTGGGCTATGGCGTAGTCCGTGTCATTCTTTATCCATTCCCCTAAAAGCGGATTTTGCTCGTTCAACGCAATCTTGTAGCTTTTG
>Ga0114974_10000261_pt1 | contig 44560 bp, 17 predicted proteins | sample S_130206_EF_Meta_FD_87318 | JGI IMG/M metagenome (GOLD analysis project Ga0114974, IMG submission 87318) | Freshwater microbial communities from Lake Simoncouche, Canada to study carbon cycling - S_130206_EF_MetaG | ecosystem: Environmental > Aquatic > Freshwater > Lake | place: Lake... | reverse complement strand
CCTGTCGTCTGGAGACGGATTTGGTCTGAGATGGAAGAGGCTTTGTATAACAGGAGTTCTTGTGTTCCTATTCCTGTAGAGACTTCAGCAATGGCCGTATTTGCATAAGAGCCTGTAAGACCAAAATATCTGAGTGCCGTGAGAGAGGAAACAGTTCCAAGAGTGCCTGTGAATGATGCGCCAATCACAACGCCTGTAATGCTGGAGGCATTAATGGCGAGCGTAGACATGGTTGTGAACTGGCCAAGGTTAGCCACAACTGCAATACTTGAAAGTGAGCTCATCTGTGTGTCGCCGAAACTGAGTATTCCATAACCGTTTCCGATTTGGAGTTCATCAACTTGGAGAGATGAGACGAAGCCGAGCACAGAAGAGAGATTATAGGTTGTCTGGCTGGAGACAAGGGTTTGAGATGCTGAGAGGAAGGTTGTGGAGCCCACGAAGGTTGTACCACCACCTCCTCCTGCGCCGATACGCGTAATGAGATTGGTGACGGTGGAGCCGAGCTGGGTCGTGGAGACGTAACCGCTTGTTCCAAGACCTTCAATCGTGCTTGTCAAAAAGGACTGCTGCCATGCGACGCTACCGTTGATGGAGGAGATTTGGAGAGAAAGCGTGGATACGTTCTGGAAACGACCTGTGCCCGCCACATCTAAGAGGGCTTGTGGTTGATTCGTGCCCACGCCCATACTGGATGTTATGGCCTGGATTGTGCTGATGGTGGAGAAGCGGGCTGTGCCGAATACGTCGAGGCTGATGCCTGCGCCAGGGGAGGGGTTGAGACCGCCGATAGCAATCTGAGCGCCTGTTGCGACTTGACCCGCGTTCATGTAGATTTTCGGTGTGAGGTCGCCGCCTGTGATGGCGACGGCTCCATATCCGCCGTTCCACGCCGTTGCAGTGACAAGCTTGACGTAGCCCGCATGTGTTACGAGTTTACCGACTGCGCCGCCCGCCTGCGCATTGGAAAGGTAGAGGCCATCGTTACTCATCCATGCTCCGCCACCGACGGAGATCGTGGAGGCTTGGAGGGAGCTGGTGAAGACGGAGGCGGTGGAGAGGGACAGCGTGGAACCTGTGAAGGGTGTTCCACCAGGCGTCGCACCATTTATCGACGACACGTTAAGAGAGAAACTGGAAAGTGTTAGAAAGCGGCCAATACCTCCCACATCTAAACTGATACTACTAGTGATACTACTTACATTGATACCCATATTCATTTGAGAATCAATCGCAACTAAGTTTCGGTTAGTGGGGCCGCGTAGTTCAATTAAGTTTGTCTGGCGAAATGCCCTCGCGAAGACAATGACGCCCCATCCTGGTCCATTTCTATCTCCATTAGATCCAAAATAAAACGGAGCAAACTTACCTCCACCCAAACCTAATCCTGGAAGTGGTCCAATGCCTGGAGGTGTACCCAGATTACCGTTTTCTGCCACTATAGATCCTGGAAAAAGACCACCAACAAAGGATGAACCGCCACCACCTCCTACTTGATCTACACTGTTATTACCTCCACCTCCACCACCGAAATATCCTGCACCACCTCCTGCTCCACCTCCACCTCCTTGAAGTGCGCCTCCAGAACTAGCACCTTCTCCTGCTCCTGCCCCTGCTGCTGTCTGAGTTGCACCAACTCCTACACTCGGTCCACGATATGATCCAGAACTTCCTGCGATCACACCTCCAAATCCACCCACAGTTGTAACGAACGATCCTCCACCTCCACCACCTGCTGCAATCGCAATACTGTTAGACTGTGCGATGGTGCTTCTGAAAATACCCGTTAATCCTCCACCATTTGCACCAAATCCACCTCCTCCACCATAGTTAACTGCGACAGCAAGCTGTTCACCAGGTATCACGCTGAAAGCTCCAGAAACGAACGCTGCGCCTCCACCATTATTGGTGGTTCCTCCCCAGCCTTTACCACCTTGTCCCCATAAATACGCTTTAGCCATCGTCATTCCTGCGGGAACTGTATAAGTGGTAACCGTCGTTGAAAAAGAGATAATCGATACATTGGAAGAGGGAGTTAATGGAAAATCCTGGTCAATACGCAGCACTGGATCCGAGTTTGTAAAGTTGCCTTGAATTTGTTTAACATCGCCAATATACACCTGTGAGTATTTACCAAGGAGACCATAGGCTTGAGTTGTTCCGAACGCGAGTTGAGACCCTGAAGAGATGGTATCCATGGCAAAAATAGATTGAGTTGAGGCTAGTGTTAGGGGATTAATATTTGATAGAGGGATAGTTATATTGCTTGTCAGTGTGTTAAGAGTGACTAATGAAGAGATGAAGACATTTCCATTCACTTCAACTGTGTAGTTACTTCCTATTGTTGAAACACCAATACCCATATTTAAATTCCGAGTGACTCCAAAAAGACGGCCTTGAGTCACATCGCGGAGTTCAAGTAAGTTAGTTTGACGAAGAGTAGGTGCCCATGCAATAACCGCAGCACCGATTGTATTAGAGTTGCCATAGTTGCTTGCATAATAAGGAGTTGATCTACCACCTGCAAGACCACCAAGATGACCCATACCACCATCTTCACCGGACCAGTTAATGAGATTTGAAAAATAGGAACTGCCTCCAGCTCCACTGACAATACCTACACTGTCTCCTGAGCCTCCACCACCTCCAAACCATCCACCTCCACCACCAGGGCCCGCACCAAAACTATTATCAGGTCCATCACCTCCTTGAAGTTTATAAGCGGTTCCATAACCACCAGGTGTTGTTTGTGTACCTCCTGAATAAGCTACTGTTCTTCCTACGAAAACACCTCCACCTCCTCCACCTCTATCCGAATATCCTCCACCACCTCCTCCACCTGCTGCTACAGCAAGAACATTGTTTACTGTACTTACAGTGTCATAGATACCTGTAAATCCACCTCCATTCACATTCACATATCCACCTTGTCCTCGTCCCCCTCCTTGATTAATCGTAACATGGAGGACTTGACCAGGTCTAACAGGAAGAAATCCTGTTAAATAGGCGCCACCACCTCCTCCTACTGAACCTGAGTTAGATCCTCCTGAACCCCAAAGGTGAACGTTAATGAATGAGACATTCTCTGGTACAATGAAAATACCTGATGAACGGAAGGTTGAAATCGTGATAGAGTTAGTAGGAAAAACCGAATCAATCAAAACAACGGGTGAACTGATTGTAGAGAGATTGAGTTGATTGAATAAGTCGCCAATATAGACTTGAGACTGTGTTTTTCCTGTGTTTGTTCCGAATGAAATGACAGAGCTTGGTGTATTTGTTACAAGTGTAAACGTGCTTACTGTATTATTTGAACCATAGGGGATAAAAAGACTTGTTGTTGAGCCTGTGAATGTTCCACCTGGTGCCGCTCCATTTATTGTGCCTACGTTGAGATTGATAGTTGAGAGGTTTTGGAACCGACCTGTTCCAGCGACGTCAAGAGTAGTGACAGGAGTCGCAGTACCGATACCCACATTTGACGTGGAGCCAGCGATGTAAAGGGTGGGAGTTGCGAGAGTTGCTGTGGAGGGGAAGGATCGGGCAGCGGCGCCAGCCTCAAACACAATATTTCCTGTTGTCTGAAGACGGATTTGGTCCGAGATGGATGATGCTTTATATAAGAGGAGTTCTTGTATTCCTGCGCCTGTTGTTTGCTCTGCGATGACTGTTGCAGTGTAGTTGGAGCGGAGGCCAGGGAACTGAATGGCTGATTGGGAAGAGACATTGCCTACTCTTAGACTGTCTGTACGAAATGAGGAAATATAGCCTTGTGTGGAACTGATATTCATAGACATGATAGAAGATACATTGAGTGCGAAGCTTGAGAGAGTCTGGAAACGGCCTGTACCTGCTACATCAAGATGAGCTTGAGGTGTAGATGTGCCGATACCAAGATATCCTTCTTTCGAAACACGCATAGTTTCACTGAGAACTGAGGTAGGTGGTGCAACAATCACGAGTAAACCAGGACCACCTGCAGAGTACTGAATGGCTGCAGCAACATTGGATGCAGCACCATAGGCAACGTAATATGTATTTGCTGTAGCAGGTGCTTGTGTAGAGGAGTTTGGACTGTTCACACCTGAAATTAGAGTAAATCCAGAAGAACCTGTATAGGATGTACCACCACTTCCACCACCATTAAATACACCCCCTGATCCACCATAGTATCCACCACCTCCACCGCCACCGGTATTTCCACCTCCAACACCACCTTGTAAGTTAATTCCACTTGCTGTTCCTGATGTATATACACCCATGGTTCCTGTGCCACCACCTGAGTTACCAGCACCGCCACCACCTGCAGCATCAACAAGTTCAACAACTATAGTGCCTGAACCAGAAGAAGATCCGGTAGCAGATGTTCCATTTACTACAGTAAATGTATTTAGAGTTATAGATGTAATAACACTAGTAATATTAAAAGCGTTTGGAGATAGGTTACTTAATATTACAACTTGTCCTGTATTTAGTCCATGAGAACCCGATGTTGTATATACAATATTTCCACCAGATACAGTTCCTGTTGCTGTTACTGTAAGAGTTGTCTGAATTGCTGAACGACCGCCACCAGAGGCTCCAGAATTTACTCCACTACCATAAGGCCCACTTCCAGCACCTCCACCTCCAAATTGAGCTGCCCCAGGTTGTCCATTTATAAGACCAATTTGACCGCCACCGCCAACAATAATATTATAGTTTTTACCAGGTGTTACATTAAGAGTGCCTGAAATAAAAGCACCTGCTCCACCATATAACCCCGCATTACCAGGTTCAGAACTTCCACCTCCTGCGCCCCACATGTAAACAGTAACACTTGTTACACCAGCTGGTGCAGTCCATGTCTGATTTGTACCTGAATACTGAAAGACACTAACTCCTGACGAATTTACATTTGCCGCTGCAAGGGCCGTTTGGAAGATGAGTGCACTAGAATCTGGGCCTGACAATGAAGAATCAATAGCTCCAATTCGCGCAAGTGGATATCCTGAGTCAGATGTTCCGAAGAAGAGTGAAGCTGTAGCACCTGTATATTGAGCGGATGTTGTCTTTAATGATAAGGTATCAACTCCTGGACCATATGCTGCTGTATTAAGAGAACCTGTATAGTTTACTATTTCAGTACCATTCACTGTTAAGTTGCTCGTTGTGATTTGATTTGCGGTAACGCTGCTGACCAGCACATATGAAGTGGAGAGGCCGATGGTCGACCCATTAAACGTCCCACCAGGTGCCGCACCGTTTATTGAGCTTACATTAAAGGTGAGTGTTGAGAGTATCTGGAAACGGCCTGTACCAGCGACGTCAAGAGTAGTGGCGGGGCTTGCGGTGCCGATTCCAACGTTTGACGTGCTTCCAGCAATGTAAAGGGTGGGGGTCGCGAGGGCGCTTGTGGAGGGGAATGATCGGGCCGCCGCACCAGCCTCAAAAACAATATTTCCTGTCGTCTGGAGACGGATTTGGTCAGAAATAGACGATGCTTTATACAAGAGGAGTTCTTGCGTTCCTGTCCCTGTTGTTTGCTCTGTGATGGCCGTTGCGTTGTAGTTGGAGCGGAGGCCAGGGAACTGAATGGCCGTCTGGGTTGACAAAGTGCCGAGACGAAGAGGGTTCGTGATTACACCTGTTGATAATGAGCCGATTGCCGCACCTTGGAGTCGTGAACCACCGATAGTGTACCAGTAGCCGGGCAGACCTGCATAGAGGGTTGTTGTGTCGTAGATATTTGTGAGTGTGATTGAAGAGGCCCCGTTTTCAAATACGTCGTTTCCCTGAGTATTGATTACAATGGAAGAAAGGGCGGTGGCACCATATGCATCTTTAATTGTAATAACACGATATGGAATTTCTGTTGTAAGGGGAAGTGTTATAGCTCCTGACCCTGCTCTTACATCGAGCATGGTCACGGCTGTTGCTGTGCTCATAGACATCCTAGCTCTGTTATGAGTTCATAGTTTTTAGAGGATTAGTATGCCACGATACTGCTTGCTACGACCTGTGAAGTTAGAGTCGCAGATGTTGCGGCTACAGTAAAATACCAGAAGAAGCCGGTTGATAGACCAGATGCGGTTGCTGTCACTGCACTCGTTGTTGTTCCTGTTGCATTTGATGTTCCATTATATGCGTTAGTTGAGGATCTGTAGAGTATCCAAGAGTAGCCCGCTGCTCCAGTAGAGGCTGTCCATCCGAGGGTTGCAGTGCCTGTTGTTATGGAGAGGGTTGGGCTGGTTGGAGCAACTTGAAATGTAGGAACCGCAAGTATAACAATACCAGAACCACCACTAGCTCCTGCAAGGAATGAACCAGTATCCGCAGCACCACCGCCACCACCACCAGTATTTGATGTTCCAGCAACTGGTGCCAAACTGCCAGTTCCACCATTTCCGCCTCCATTTACACCTGCTCCTCCCAACGCCCCAGCAACACGGAAAGAATCAGCACCACCACCACCACCGCCGCCAAGTGTATAAACATTTCCACCAACTGTGTATGATTGTCCAATACCGCCAGCACCACCTACAGCATTACCACTTACTCCATTTCCACCTATACCGCCAGCACCGCCTCCACCTGCTCCTGGATAATTAGGAGCACTTGCACCATTACCTCCTGCAAAGCCTTGATTACTTGTTCCAGCAGCTCCTGTTGTACCCCATCCACCACCACCACCCGATCCTCCAGATGTTGGGGGATATGAGGATCCTTGTCCACCACCACCACCACCTCCAATTGCTATGAGTGAATTAAATGATGAGTTACTACCAGCATTACCAGTGTTATTACCAGTACCCCCTGTACCTCCAGTACCTACTAGAACAGAATATGTAGCTGCTGAAAATGTTACATTAGAACTTATTACACCACCAGCACCACCTCCACCACCAGTAACAGCACCACCTCCACCTCCACCAGCGACAATTAAGGTTTGTGCATAAACACTTGATGGACTTGTTAGTGTAAACGTATTCGAGCCCACAGTTGTAAAGGTGTAAACATTATATCCTGATGGTGTTGTTGCTGTACCACCTGTTGCGCTTATCGCAATTAGTGTGTAAGCTGTTACTATACCACTTGTTGTAGGGGCTGAGGTTCCAGATGAGCTTGTTGCCGTTACAGTGAAATAGTAATATGTGCCTGCTGTACCTGTATAAGTTGCAGATGTAGAGGCCGTTGAGGCACTCGTTACAACCGTCATACCTGTGTAAGAATAGACTGAATTTGAGTAAATCGTGTAGGTGTAAGAGGTCGCTCCTGCTACAGAGTCCCAGCTGAGAGAGAGGGTTGTTCCAGAGGCTGTCAGAGTCGCCGTCGCAGGGCCCGTGATGAGCTGCAGCACAATCGCGGAGGCAACAGCAGCAGATGAAGCAGAAGAGGCAGTTGCAGCAACCGTGAAATAATAGTATGAATTTAAGTTGAGGCCGGTAGCCGTTGCTGTCGTGGCGCTCGTCGTTGTTCCTGTTGCGAAGGAGGAACCTATGTAAGCATTCGTGGCAGACTGATAGAGAATCCAGCTGTAGCCTTGAGCGCCTGATGAGGCTGTCCAGGACATTGTAGCGGAGCCACCGCTGCTTACAAGGAGAGGATTTGTAGGGGATAATAATATTTTAGAAATCGCAATTATTACAATACCAGAACCACCATTTGCTCCTGAAATGGGGCCACGATTTCCACCACCACCGCCACCACCACCTGTATTTGGTGTTCCAACACCTGGTGCTACAGTGCCAGAACCACCATTTCCGCCTCCATTTACAGCTACTCCTCCTGGCGCAGATTCAGCACGGTAAGTATCAGCACCGCCACCGCCACCGCCACCAAGTGTATAAACATTTCCACCAACTGTATATGATTGTCCTATACCACCAGCACCACCAGCCCCAGTACTATTCACTGCATTTCCACCTACACCACCAGCACCACCACCTCCTGATGCTGGATTAGTAGGACTAGTTGCAGAACTACCTCCTGCAAAACCTTGACCACTTGTTCCAGCAGCCCCTGATGTAGCCCATCCACCACCACCACCTGATCCTCCAGATAATGGAGGAACTCCATTTCCACCGCCACCACCTCCTCCAATTGCTGTGAGTGAATTAAATGATGAGTTACTACCAACAGTTCCCGCATTAAAATCACTACCCCCTGTACCTCCAACACCTACTACAACAGAATATGTAGCTGATGAAAATGTTACATTAGAAGTTATTACACCACCAGCACCAGCTCCACCACCGGTTACAGAACCACCTCCGCCTCCACCAGCGACAATAAGGACTTCTGATGATACGGATGCAGGACTTGTAAGTGTGAAAGAGGTTGTTCCTGTTGATGTAAATCTATATGTATTATAAAGTGTAGATGTTGTTAATGCTCCGCCAGTTGCTGTGATGCTTATAGGAACAGCAATCTGTACTATACTACTTGTAGAAAGTATAGATGTTCCTGCACTTGTGGTGACGGATACAGTGAAATAATAGTAGTTACCTTCAATACCTGTATAGGTTGCGGAGGTCGATGTGCCATTCACAGCCCTTGCCACTTGTGTGCCAGAATATGCATAGCTTGTTACACGAAATACAGTATAAGTGTAGTAGTATGCACCTGCTGTTGAACCCCATGACATATTCACCGTTAGACCTGATATTGTGATGGAGAGGTTTGAAGGTGCACTTGGAAGTGCATAGACGATTGCGGAAGTGACCGCTGCCGAGTTTATAGTGCCTGTCGCAATCACTGTGAAATAGTAATATTTAGTTAAGTTGAGACCTGTTGCTGTAGCAGTGTAAGTTGTAGATGTGGTTGTTCCTGTTCCAAATACAGTTCCGAAGTAGCCATTTGTTAAGCTCTCATACAGTGCCCAATTGTAGCCTGTTGCTCCTGGTGAGGCTGTCCATGACATGTTAGCTGTGCCTCCAGTTGTTGTAAGAGTAAGATTTGTTGGAGATGATTCTCCTACTCTATATGATACAACAACCAAACCTGTTCCACCAGATCCTCCAATCTGAAAAAAAGAACCTCCACCACCTCCACCAGATCCTGTAAAGTTGATTGCATTTGATGCTAAAAGCACTGGATTACCGTCATTTGTTCCACCATTTCCGCCACCTCCAAGACCACCTGCCCTTATCGGATTTGCACCCCAATTTCCACCACCACCACCTGCTGCTATGTATCCTCCACTAGTAGCAGTCTGCCAATCAGTTGGCATGGATGAACTAATCGCAGAAATAATGGTTGAATAATTTAAAGTACCATTTCCGCCTACAGCACCAAAACTAGGGATACTACCACCTGTTGGAGCATTACTACCCGCTGTTCCAGCACCTCCTCCACCACCTCCACCACCAGGTCCAACAAAACCGTTACCTCCACTATTACCTAATCCACCCCCAGTTAGAAAGGATGCTCCTCCTGTAGGTGAAGTAACATGACCACTACCGCCACCACCTGAACCACCTGAAGTCGCATTTCCTGTAGCTTCTCCGCCTCCTCTACCACCACCATTAGCAGTAATAGAGAAAGCAGAACTATTTGATCCATTTACTGATGATGAACCTCCAATACCAACAACCATAGAATATGATATATTTGATATTACTGTCGAAGTGAAACATACTTCTCCTGCACCTCCACCACCTCCGTGGTTATTTCCGCCCCCACCACCACCTGCAATAATAAGAGCTGAAACTGATAATGATGATGGTGAAGTAAGAGCAAATGTTCCAGTGCTTGTAAAGATGTGATATCTAGTTGAACCTGATGTAGTAGTAGTTCCACCTGTGGAAGTCGGTTCCGAAACAATCTGTAAAATAGAACTTGTTGTTAAGAGGGAAGTTCCTGAGATTGTGGTTGCAGAGACTGTAAAATAATAGTAAGTTCCTGCGGAACCAGAAGAATATGTTGCAGTTACTCCAGAAATGGAAGCTGTTGCAACGGATGAACCTCCATATGCGAAGGCGGTATTACTATAGAGTGTGTAAGTATATGCGGTTGCGCCAGAAACAGCGGACCAGCTCATCGTTAGTGTCGCACCACTACCCGTCAATGTCAATCCGCTCGGTGCTGGTACATTAACAATAGGAGAGCTTACAATCTGCGAGATACATCCAAGAGGACTTAAGCTGACCAGCCTGAAATAGTCGAAAAGTGTGGCCGACATAGAATAACTCACGCTTGTGCCCGATGTGGACCCAGACATGAGATAGACACCTGTATAGGCCGACGTGCTGCTTCCATAGAAAGCCCAGTAATAGAGTGATGCACCCGCTGCCGTCCAGCTTAGAGTGGCTGTTGTACCATTTAGCGTGAGCGTGAGACCACCTGGTGAGGCCGGTGGAGCTGCCGTGTAGCTAACGACAATAAGTCCGTTACCACCTGTTCCAGAGATACTCGTGCCTCCCGCAGCGACTGGAGCAATATAATACTGACTATTCGTATTTGGTGCTGTGCCGCCTGATCCTGTGGCGAGAAGAATCGGAACAACATTATTGACTAAGGAAGAGCCGCCACCACCTGATGCACCCACACCTGATGTCGTACCTGATCCTCCACCACCATAATATCCTGCACCGCCACCACCGCCTCCTGCACCTGCTGCACCGCCTGCACCTAATGAACCCGATGAGCCTGTGGAAATAACACCAGCGGTTCCAGCACCACCTGCACTCTGAGTTCCACCTTGTCCCTCTAGACCTGTTGTTCCTATCGCAGCTGAGCCTATCATAATGCCACCAGGGCCACCACCTCCAGCACTTGAAAAGCTGGTTCCTCCACCACCCGCGCCCACAACGACATAATCGTTTGAGCCTATAGAACCCCTCTTGATAGCTGTGCGACCACCGCCTTGTGTGCCGAATCCGCTTCCACCACCTGCTCCGCCACCTCCAAATGTGGCTACTGTACTGGCAACACCACCTCCACCACCCACTATAAGTGTAAGAGTCTCACCAGGAGTCACAGGAACTGCGGCCTGAATAAATGCACCTGCGCCGCCTGATGCACTTGACACACCGCCACCGCCTGCTGCCCACATGTATGCATTAATGGAATTGACGCCTGTTGGAACGACCCAAGTTTGATCGGATCCTGTGTAAGGATAAATAGATATTAGAGGTGGGCCAGGAGGAATAATCATCTGACCTAACCATGACTGTGTTCCAGCGAATGGCATGGTATTAAAATACAAAATATTACTCTGCTGAGTGACATTGCCAGTTGTAGAGATAAGTGTGGTGTCTACCATGGACATTGTGCTCATGAGCGTTGTATTCATGGAAATGGATGAAACAAAAATAGTAGCAGAGGAGATGGATATTGTTGAGCCTGTGAAGGGTACTCCACCAGGCGGCCCACCATTTATTGATGAGACATTCATAGCCACTGACGAGATAACCTGGAAACGGGACGTACCAATTACATCTAGGTAATTGGTTCCAGAAAGAGGTATTGTTCCGATTCCTACATTACTTGTAAAACGGGCGTTTCCTGCTACATCAAATGTGTAAGAAGTAGGTGTTGTTGCAACTCCTACATTACTTGTAAAACGGGCGTTTCCTGCTACATCCAATGTGTAAGCAGGACCTGTATTAATGCCTAAACGAGAATTTGTTATATCTTGACCTAGATAACTTGGCCATTTACTAGAGTATGTGAGAAGATGGGTAGTACCTGACCATGTAATGCGACATGTATCTAAGGGGCTCAATACGAAATTACCCAATCCTCGTCCATTTGACACATTAATTGTAATAGCACCGTTTGTTGTATTAAACAAATCCCAATATCCACCTACATCTTCTGCTAAATAAACGAGTGGAAACGAAAAATAGTATCCTCCAGCGGCAGCTGGAAGACGAAAGAATGTTCCAAACAATCCGCTAGTAAGAGTGAGAACTACTCCTGTATTTAATGTTTGCATTTCTTGGATAGATACACGAGAATCAAGATGTCCCAGAACTTGAAATTTTGGAGTTGTGACTGGATAAATATTTGAAGAACGATCTAAATATTTACTGGTTGTGATTCTCATATTATTGTTATTAGTCACTGTAGTGAAAGCATCAAATGTAGTGATTGTCGATGTAGTAATATTAAAGTTTTTATATGGGTGAGTTGAAACCATATTCGGTGTAATACCCCATTTCCATGCGAGATAGCCCTCCACCGCATAGATATCATTCGATGAAAGAGTAACACCTTGATAAATCACAATTTCACGCAAAGTTCCTGAAAAGTTTCCAAATTGTGTGTTTCGTTGACCCCATGCACCCATATAACTGGAAAAGTTGCTTCCAGAATTTACAATGGTCGATGCATTGAATCCTATATAGCCTCCTGAAGACCAACTAATTAATTGTGGTGTATGAAGTTGCCATCGCGGACTTGCTATGTTAGCAATGTATTCTCCGCCACTATTATGAATACGAATATGTGAGCCATTTTGAACATTTATATCACGATTCTGATAATAGTTACCTGATAAAACATTTATACTATTTGAATCTGCGCTTGTGAATACAATAAATCCATATTCCTTGAATACATTTCCAGCCATACCTGATGCATTTAAATGAGTATACAAGCCTGATCCTGAAAGTACCACGCAAGTTGTGCTTGTGAATGCGTTTGTATAGTTGGATGCGTCATATCCATTTCCTGATTTATCAAGCCAGTATCGGATTGTCGAACCTGATGAATAGGTGAAAGCGTTTCGGTCCGCCGCATCCATCCACATTTGAAGACCATGAATCGACTTAGGTGAAAAGTTTGCAATATTTGCTGTGATTGTAGAATTCATAGTGATATTATTTGCCAATAGATTACCGGTAAAAACACTTCCAGTTGAAAGGGATATGGTAGAACCATCAAATGTTCCACCTGGAGCAGCGCCGTTTATGCTGCTTATATTGAGGGCGAGACTTGAGAGAATCTGGAAGCGGCCTGTTCCAATCACGTCGAAAGTTGTGGCAGGTGTCGCAGTGCCAATACCCACATTTGAGGTGGAGCCAGCGATATACAGGGAGGGGGTCGCGAGCTGCGTAGTGGAAGGCCATGAACGGGCTGGTGCACCAACCTCAAATACGATATTTCCTGTTGTCTGGAGGCGGATTTGGTCTGTTGTTGATGACACTTTGTAGAGGAGAAGCTCTTGTGTTCCTACACCAGTTGTCTGCTCTGCGACAGCTGTTGCTTTATACGTCGCATCAATACCTGGAAAGAGAATGGCGCTTTGACTGGATACATTACCGATATATGCGTTATTTGTATAAAGAGCCTGTGTATTCAGTCTGGTTGTGGAGAGAGAGTTTGCAATGACATCGCGTACAATTACATAGCCTGAAGGGCCGAAAGAGAGGGAGTTAATCTGGAGGGATGATATGAAACCGGATCCAGCAACAAGCTCACCTGTACTCGCTGTTTGAGTGATTAGATCTTGAATGGTGACAAAGCCTGATGTGCCACCTACTGTCAAACTGTCTGTGCGGAATGACGAAATGTAGCCTTGGACGGAGCTGAGATTGATAGACCTAATAGAAGAGACATTGATTGTTGCGGCTGAGAGACCTATTGTGGAGCCTGTGAATCCTGAGCCTATTCCTTGGACCGTTGAGAAAAGTTGTGCGGTGGATATGTAGCCAGCTGACCCAAGGTTTTGTGTAAGACCAATAATGCTACTTTGAAGAGGTTGACTAACTAACTGTGTAATATTTGAGCCGTTTATTGTGGAAACAATAATCTGCGGTGTACAGACAGCCCCTGATGCGGTGAAAAGACCTGTATTGATTTGGATACTTGAATGCGACGTTGTGATAATGTCGCCCATATCAATAAAACCGCTGTTTGAGCCGATTAGGAATGAATCGACAACAAGAGAGGAAATGTAGCCTTGGAGAGAGTTTATGTTTAATGTTTGTAGTGACGATGTATTAACTGTTGCTGAGCTGAGACCGAGTGTGGACCCGTTAAAAGCCGCACCAGGCACAATACCATTGATTGAGCTTACATTAAAGATGAGTGTTGAGAGTGTTTGGAATCGTGCTGTAACAGCCGTAATAGAAGATGTTACGAGCTGTTGCGTTGAAGTTTGCGCTAAGAGCGACATATGTTCTTATCAGGCTTAAGAAATATAGGGGACGATGACAACGAGCGCATTACCTCCTCCACCGCTGGCAGCACCCACACCATATCCAGAAACATAAAATGGTGACGATGTTCCTCCTGGTGTAACATTGGTGGCAGAACCATTTTTACCATCTTCTCCTAAATAGTTTCTCACAAATCCAGGATTTATGTAAGATGATCCACCACCTCCAGCACCATTTCCTGTATAGAAACCGCCTCCATTTGCATCACCGTTTCCTCCACCGCCTCCATAATAGCCTCCACCACCGCCCTGGCCATAGGCTGAACCACGATTTCCATCTCCACCCTGTAAATAGCCTCCTGGTGCTCCTGAAATATAGTTTCCAGAATCATTACCAAATCCACCTTGACCTCCTTGTGTCTGAGAGCCTCCACCGCCGTTTGAATAGTTTCGATTAGATGTCTTCGTTCCAGGTATAGTTGTACTTCCTCCTTGAAATCCTTGTAAATAGCCTCCGCCACCTCCAAAAAGATTACCACCACCGGTTCCACCAGCTCCAGCAATCATAAGATAACCATTTGTTGAGTGATAAACAGCACCAAAGCCTCCAGAAGCTACACCTCCACCAGGTCCATAAAGTGCTCTTCCTCTATTCAAATAAATAGTAAGACTCGTCATAGTTCCTTTTACAATATCTCCTGCTACATGAGCCCCTGATCCGCCTTTATTACCACCGCCTCCACCCCATATGAAGACGCGCACTTTGGCCACATTTGTAGGAAATGTGTAAGTTGTATTGTCGGTTGTAAACACGGTTCCTGTGCTAGAGAGGACATTACCTATACTGATTTGAATGGAACCTGATATTCGTGATGCAGGGAATCGTGGGATTGACTCGTAGGAGATAATTACAATTCCTGAGCCACCCTTTCCTCCATTCCAACCTCCGCCACCACCACCACCTGTATTTGCGAGTCCTGGTGATCCATTATTACCTGAGTCATTTCCTGATCCTGCACCAGTTCCACCTCCAAATGTACCGACTCCATCTGCGCTAAATTGTCCTCCACCACCGCCACCACCACCATATTGATTTCCATAATAAGTAACTCCAGTACCTCCTGCACCTCCTGTCCATGTTCCTTCCCAAAAAGATCCAGACACTCCTGATCCTCCTACACCACCTCCTCCGCCACCTGGAAAAGTTCCACCATTTCCTGAGGGTGAAGATCCATATGAAGCTCCATATCCACCTCCATTCGCAGTGACGAGAGAGCCAACTGTTGTACTTCCTCCAGTTTGTGCAATGACCCCTGACCTAATACCTCCATTACCTCCTTGCCCAATTGTAATGGGCAAGGAGCCTGCTGCAAGAGTAAGTGTGGAATTTTGTAATGCACCTGAAGCTCCTCCACCCCCAACATAGAAGCCTCCACCACCTCCGCCACCGATTGCGAAGATTTCAACACTTCTCCCTGCAGGAAGAACAAATGTTCCGTCGGATCTGAAGGTATGAAATGTTCTTGCGCCTATCGTTGTGACTGTACCTCCTATAGGAGCAGTTAACGCGGATGATATAATAGAAAGTGGTGAAGAAACCGGATTATACGCAATAACAACAAGGCCTGTTTGACCTGCTGAGCCAAGTGGAGATATCCATACAGGAGAGTTTCTTCCTCCTGGTGGAGTGGGCGCAACTCCTGTGGGACTTCCATTTGTACCATTCTCTAGAACAGGACTGAAGACCATGGATGCAACTCTGCTTGAACCACCCCCTCCTCCCTGAGAGTTATTTCCTCCTCCACCACCATACCATCCCCCTCCTCCACCGCCACCACAACAGTCTCCACCAAATCCTGCATTTCCTCCTAGAAGTTGAGAGCCAGGAAAACTTCCACTACCCCCTGCTGACTGTGAGCCTCCTGGACTACCACCTTGTGCGGTTCCTCCTGATGGAAATCCACCGCCTCCACCATAACCATTGCCGTTAAATCCAGCACCTCCTCCTCCGCCTGCGATAGCAATAACAGTACTTGCACTAGGCGTGGACGAAAAAATGCCTGAAAATCCACCTCCATCTGCTCCTGTTCCTCCTCCAGCGGCCCCTCCATTCGCGATCGCTGGAGTAATATTATAGCGTCCTCGAGCACCAACCACAATAGAATAGACTGTTCCAGGTGTCGTTTGTATATTACCCTCTACAAAAGCTCCACCCCCTGCACTATTTACATTGATTCCACCATTCTGTCCTACCCCACCTGCTCCCCATAGAAAGAAACGAATCCAGAAGATGCCTGAAGGGACCGTAAATGTCTGAACAGTGCTTGTTGCTGTGAAGACCTGATTTGCGGTAGTATTTACCTGATTATTTAATCGTATGACTGATGACATACCCCTTTTTAGGGTGAGGCATTTTTATGAGGATGATTAGACGGAAGATTGGCTTGGAGCCCCCATTTCCATGCGAGATATCCTTCAATCCTCTGTTGTTCTGTAATAGTAATCACAGAACTATAATGAACGATTTCATAATAAAATCCATGTAGAATTTCATTACCGCGTCTTCCAAATGAGATTCCTGCTCGTGTAAAAGAACCAGTACCTACTGAAAAGTTAAGAGTTCCATTCAACCAAACATATGCATTTGAAGATGTGTATTGAATCATAAGCAAGTTTTGTGTATTTTTGGGTATACTACTTCCTTGTGTTGCCCATCCACCCGATGTTTGAAAAAAAGTGGTTCCACCACAGTTTGGAAAAAGACCTGTTGCATCTTGATTAGGATTTTCTGTATAAACAGGTGCACAACCTTGATCATTATTATCATAATATACAATGAAAAGAGTCATTAAATATGAGTTTGGAGATGATCCAAAGAAATAAGCTCCTGAAAAGTTACTCATGCGATAGGGTGATGTGCGAAAGGTAGGATTATTATATGCTGTAAGATTGTTTCCTAGACCTGATTTATCAAACCATGTTGATACAACCGAATTATTTGCTGGAATGGCTCCATTGTTGGTTGGATCAGTTGCATCAAGCCAGAGAGATAATGTTTGTACCGATTTAGGAACTTCATTAGTATTTCTCTTTACAGCATTGAGTGTATAGTTCTGAAGAACCATCCAGTTCGTCCCGCCGTCGGGAGCTAAGAGAACAGAGCCGAAGTTCGTGGACAAGAAACCGTATAGAGTTGATGGGGGGGAGCTTTGCTCAATTCTGTCGAGGCCAACCGTCGAAATAAAAATGGTGGATTTGGCGGCATTTCCGCAAATGTCTTTAATATAGAAGAATTTGCCCGCCCCTATTGTGGAGACGGGTGGTAAATACACAATCTTACTAGTGGTCCAAGTATTCACTAGTAAACTTGTGGTTGTTGCTGGGAAGTTTATTGACGCCATTTCTTGGAGGGTAGAAGAAAGGTATTGTTTAAACAACGTGTTTATAACTGTGTAATATTGGATGGCGCATAAAAATATACACCTGCTCCATTTGAATTGTATCCTGCCCCATTCATGTTATACCACATGCGAGACATTCCAGGACCTCCAGTATCAAACCATCTCATCAGAATTGGAGTATATCCAGCAGACATTGTTAAAGATGCCGAAGTATAATAATTAGCACCCTGTCCTTGCCATGAAAGAATTACATTTGAACCATTATAGTCAAGACGGAATCCATCATCTGTTAGAACTTGGAACTGAATAGTTCCAGATGACGGCGAATAGATGAAACCTGAATAAATTCCTGCGTAATCGCCAGTTGAAACTGGTACATATCCGTCTTGGTCACCATAATAAATAACATTCGTAGGACCTGGTGTGTTTGAACCGAGTGTACCCGATGGACCTCCTGTAAATGTTCCTGTAAGCAGGCTACCCCATCCTGCACCTGATCCTCCAGCGGAATTTCCAACAGGACCATTACTATCGGGTTGACCCGTGATTGAATAAAACTTCGCCCAGAGGCCTGGTAAGAAGGAGATATTCGATTGGATAGGCAGTGTATTCTTATACACATCCGTCAAGAACCAGTTTGTTCTGCCATCATTCATGAAGATCCAGGCGCCGAATGTTTGGGAGAGGGTCATGGAGGAAACGCCTGACCTCTCAATGCGATCTAGGCCAATAGTGCTGAGTCTGATTGTGGAGTTTGCCGAGGTACCATAATAGTCTTTGAAGATGAGCATGCGACCTTGATTGGTGCTGACGACCGGAAGTGTGAAGGTTTTTGAGGTGCTTGAGAGATTGACAGGGATTACCATAACATTTGAAGGAATCGCAATCGGCACCTGTGCCATTAATTAAGGAGGGGCAGATTTATGGGGGTGATTAGACGGAAGATTGGCTTGGAGGCCCCATTTCCATGCGAGATAACCCTCAATCTTCTGGATATTCGTCGTTGATAAAACAACATTATATAAAACTATTTCTGCAGCGTCGCAATCACTGAACTCATATACTGTATTGATTGCTAAATCTACCATGCCATTACCAGAACTTGATCCACCTGAATATAATAAAGATCCGTCCCAATTAAATGTATAGGCTGAGCCTGCTGTACGAGAATGAGAAATCATGTCCCATACACTATCGGATCCAACACCACCTAATAAATTTGGATTGTCATCAATATAGAGTCTTTTCTTTCCACCACCCCAATATCCAAATAACTGATTATTTGCTGGACTCATTAAAACACGACCATTCGTACCTCCTCTTTGTCTCCCAACCCAGAAAAGAGTATAAGTTAACAAGTTCAAATTAGGTGTTATTCTCCATTGAGTAGAAGTTGTGAAACGAATAATAGGAAGAGAGTTCAGACCATTCATAACCACTGAACCAGTACAATTTACTGTATATGTAGTGATTGATGCTTTATTAACCCAGGTAGTAAGTGTCTGAGTGGATGTATAACTCGTAGCATCATTCCACATGACGAGACCCGCTATAGTATTTAGGTTAAAACCTCCTTCTTCTGCAGGTGTTGAGAGCCCATCATACATTCCAATGGTTCTCCACGCGCTGCCACCATCTGCGAGGAGAGAGACGCTACCGAATGCATTTGAGAAAGTGAGAAGAGAGTTGTAATCGTCAATGAGGTCAGTGCCTGTTGTTGAAATAGTGAAACTGCTATTGGACGCCGTTCCATAATAATCCTTGAAAAGAAGGAAGCGGCCTTGGTTCGTGCTGACTGTCGGTAGATATAAGACTTTCAAGTTATTTCCTCTTGTATCTACTGGAATAATGGACACGTTATTCGGTATTGTTATGGTGCTGAATGGACTCGCCATCTCTAGCTTAGTTGTAGGACATTAATGTGACGACTTAAGCGAAAAATAAACTCATGTAAAGAGCTCCAGTATAGACTGCGCTTGTACTCATCAATGTCTGGAATCGGGCTGTGCCCGCCACATCGAGATTGAATTGAGGATTATTTGTGTTGATTCCGACATTAGAAGATGCCGTAATCGTCATTGTAGGCGTTGTGAGCGCCGTCTCCGTAATAAAGTTACGGTTACTTGGTACACCCGTCTCGAACTTGATTGCGCCCGTGGTTTGTAGACGGATTTGGTCTGAGATAGAGGATCCTTTGAAGACAAGGAGTTCAGCACTGGTAGTTCCTGTACTCTGCTCGGCAATCACCGTATTGTTATATTCTCCCACGCGACCCCAGAATTTAATGAAGTTCTCGTTACTGGAGGAACCAACGAAGAGAGAACTGATAGTGCTGCCACCAGCTCCTGAGCCACCTCCACCAGCAGCCGATGCGAGAACTCCTCCCACGAAAATGGCCCCAGAGGAAATGAACATTGGCTTATAGGTCATCGTGGACTGGTCATACATTGTCAAGCTACTCACCGTAACGTTGGAGGCTGCGATGTTATCGTTGCCGATGGTTACAGAGTTACATCCCACAATGATAGTACTCGTGGCGCGAAGATTGCCTGTATACATGGAGGCTGCAACAGTGGAATAGAGGGCTCTCATAGAGAGAGTCGTAATGCCACCATTATCGATGATACCGTTGGTAGTGGTCGTTCCTTGGACGGTCAAGGCGTTCCGAGCCAAGATAGCATTGGATGCATTCAGCTGTTGGACTTCTGTTGCTCCAGCAACTGTGAGCGTATCATCCATTTGCACAGGCGCAGTGAAGCGATTCAAGGCTGACCACACGTTTATGGTTGAAAAGATGCTGGTTCCTGTGCCTGATACCGTCTCAAAACTCATGCGATAGAGGCCCGAATCGGCAGGTGAAAATGTGTAGTTACAAAGCGACCTTGCAAAGAACTGGATTTGGTTAGTGCTGTTGAGTGTTTCAAGAAATGTGATGGATCCACCGCCACCTTCAAATGTATGAACGGTCGGATAGAAGGTTTGACCCGTCGCCGTTGAAATGGACATCGTGATGGTAGGTTTCACAGTTGCCACCGTAGCTTGATGACCACCCGTCATATAGGAGATTCTGTACATCTGGTTCGTGCTATTGCCAGGTATCAGCGTGAAGCCGTCATTACTCAGAAGAAGAGGTGATACTTGTGTGGCAAGCGTGGAAAGCGAGATGAGCTGGGATCCCCATTGTGCAGAGGAGTAAGTTGTACCTGCTGAGACTGTTAGCATGGAATAAGAGGCCTGGAGGACGGAAGAGGATGTCGGCATTAGATTGGTGAGGCGGCTGCCGTCACCTATGAAGGAGTTTGCCGTGATAATATTCGCACTAATAGCATTGACGCTGATATTGGATGCGAAGATGGAGCTAACCGTGAGATTGGATCCTGCCGCATTACAGAAGTTCATCTGGATTGATGAAAGCACAGGTAGCTGACCTGAGAAAACTGCGTTGGAGTTGAGGTATAGTACACCATTAGATGCCGTCAGATTGCTCAGCGCATTCGTTGCCTCATCTATGAGACGAACAGCGGCGACATTGACGGTTGCGGCGGACAGATAGATTGTGGAGCCCGTGAAGGGAGTGGCGGGCGAATTCAGCGTCATCCAGCCATTAACGCCGTCGCTGACGAGGGAAACTGCTGCGCCTACATTCGAGAGGATATAGGTACCGTTGCTACCATCAATCGTGTCTCCTGATTGTGGCTGGACCAAGATATTATTAACAAATGCGTTGGAATATTTATCCTTGATTGTCACAAGACGGCCAAGAACAGTGGCTGCGGTTGGAAGAATGACTGTTTTGGTTGTCGTTCGGACGTCCACTTGGACGAGAGCCGTATTACTATTTATATTTGTCGCCATGTTTGACAACCCCTACCGGTAACTATTATTTTTCATGACGCTTTTAAGCGTCTTTAAAAATAATTCTCTTACCAAGGGTTAACGGTTTTTAGAGGCTCTGTAGAACGTAGTATTGCGCATCGTTCCAGCGGCCATAAATGAGCGAAGCATTGATTTGATTTGTGCTTACCGTGTTTGTCTGTATATTCTCCGTGTTAACGGTAGATGCGACAAGAAGAGGTGCGGAAATGAAGTTGTAGGAGATGGATGTGGAGTTATAGATGGTCGATACACGCGTGATTCCTGCAATATCCACAGAGAACTGAGGATTTGTGATGCCAATACCGAGGTTGCCCGCTTGCGTGAAGGTTGCCCGCTGAATACCCGCAGTTCTGAAGCTGAGCGTGTTGTAGTTGCCCAAGAGGAAGGGTGTAGACACTTCGCCCTGTAGAAATGTCCTAGCATTCGCGTAGAGATCTCTAGTGAAGATGGCTCCTTCAATCGTTGAGGTTTGGAGTGTCAGAGAGCTGAGGGTGATGGCACGGGCTGTGCCGCCAACATCTAGAGGGAATGCGGGTGCCGCGAGTCTGATGCCAACATTGCTATTGATGTCAATCATGACAGCGGGGGTCGCATTACTGAGTGCAGCTGTGTAGAGACGGCTGCTGACACCTGTCTCAATCGCCATATAGCCCGTGGTTTGGAAGCGGATGCGGTCGGCTGCATTGGATCCACGAAAGACAAATAGTTCTTGTGTTGTAGTGCCTGTGCTCTGCTCTACAATCACGCTGTTGCTGTAGGTTCCATATCCATAGAACTGGAGAGGTGATTGATTGGATGTCCAGCCGATTTGCACATTGGAGGCTGTCATAGTGGACGTGTAGATGGTGTTAGGCGCAATATCAGGCATGAGGAGGGTTCCTGTGCCTGATCCAAAGATGAGGGCGTTTGTAGAGACGGCTTGTGCATTCACATTCTGTGCCCAGAATTGGCTTGTAGAAATGCTGCTGGCAAAAATAGAGCCTGCGGAGAGGCTGAATGTGGAGCCAGTGAATCCTGAGCCGATTCCTCTTACAGTTGATTGTAGTTGAGCGGAACTGATATAGCCAATGAGGCCTAGACCTTGTGCAGTAGAGGCGAATCTTGTATCAAGGCCAATCGAGGAGATGAATCCTGCACTGCCGAGTCCTGTAATAGAAGAGGCGAGTTCAACTGGGTCAATCATTGCTACAATCGTGGTATTGACGCCTGTGACTGTGGACGCTAGAATGGTTGTGAGGCCAACAGAAGAGATGAAGTTAGCTGTTCCGAGACCTGTGACTGTGCTGGTCAGCTCGGCAGGGTCAATCATGGAGGAAATATTGCTGTTGGTCCCTGCGACGGTGCTAGTGAGATTTTGTATTGTAAGTGGCTGTTGACCATTGATAGAGGACACAATGATTTCTGGTGTTGTGAGGCTTCCACTATTGATTTGGAGAGTGGAGAGGGATGTTGTGATGAGATCTCCCATGTTGATATAGCCTATGTTAGAGCCGATTGCGAGCGAATCCACAACAAGAGAAGAGATATAGCCTTGATTTGCGGTGATATAGGCTGTAGAGATAGAAGATTGATTTGTGGAAAGAATGAAGTTGGATGTATTGGATGTGAAGAGGGTGGCTGATGAAACAGCGCTTGATATGTTGAATGTCAGAAGATTATTGAAGTAGTTGGATGTATTGCTAGTGTAGAGAGCGGCAGTTGAAATGGCGCTTGATACGTTGAGGAAAAGGAGATTTCGGAAATAGTTGGAGGTCGCAGCGAGTTGGGGGGCCGAAACATAGCCTGTCGTTCCGAGGCCGATGACGGTACTCTGGATTGGGATTGCTGCGAGTTGGCTGGTTGTTTGTCCATTAATCGTGCTGATATTCAGGGAGAGTGTGGAGAGTGTTTGGAATCTGCCAGTTCCTGCCACGTCTAGAGATGTAGTAGGCGTTGATATACCTATACCTAAATAACCTTCTTTTGAAATACGCATACTTTCAGAGAGTACATAGGTAGTATCTGTTTCAATCACAACAAGACCATTACCACCTATAGAATTAGCATTTCCTTCTGCAACTCCTGAAACATAGTATATATTTGAACTTCCTGGTGCAAGTCTTCCAGAAGCTGTTACTGCACTATCAATTAGAGTTACATTACTCAAATAAGAAGAACCACCTCCACCACCAGTTCCAGCATAACCAAATCCACCTCCTCCACCATAGAGTCCTCCTCCACCACCAGGACCATTGTAATATTCATTACCACCTCCATTTGCACCCAGTAAGAGTCTTCCTACAGCAAAGGAAGATGATCCTCCAGCACTTTGAGATGCACCTCCTCCATATCCTCCTTGACCTAATCCATTACCTCCATTTGATATACCACCATATCCACCATAAGCTCCTCCTCCATCACCACTACTACCACCACCGCCACCCGCTCCTACATTTGCAATCTCAAGAACAATTGTACCCGTTCCAGAAGGAGAACTTGTAGTTGTATTTGAAACTCTAAAACTATTTAGAGTAGGTATGGCTGTGACTATAAAGTTTCCATTATATCCAGAAGGTGAAAGACCAGAAATGACAATAATTTGATTTATGGATAGACCGTGATCTCCTGAAGTTGGATATGTAACAGTAGTTCCTGTTGTAGTAATTCCTGAACCAGTAATGGCTACAGGTAAGATTCTCTGAATAGCAGAACGTCCACCTCCTGCTCCTCCTGTAGTAAATGTTGGACTATTCAATCCACCGCCTCCAAAGATAGGTTGAGGATTTCCTGTGATAGTTCCACCTTGCCCCACCAGAATCGTTATGACTTGGTTTGGTGTAACCGCAATAGTTCCTTTTACATAAGCACCAGGTCCACCATAATAACTTCCACCTCCACCTGCCGCACCCCACATGCTAATCGTTAAAGAAGTGATTCCTGAAGGAACTGTGTAGGATTGAGTTGATCCAGTATAGGTAAAAATTGTAGCATTTGATAATGCGGAATTCGCTGCAGATGTAGTTGTTTGAAAGATAAGAGCGCTTGAACCTGCTCCTCCCATAGATTCATCTTTTGCAGCAATACGTGCAAGAGGATATCCTGGTGTAGAAGTTCCAAAAAATATAGAAGCAATTCCTTGAAAATAAGGTAAATAAGAAGTCTTAAGAGAAAGTGTATCAACTCCTGTTCCATAGAATAAGACATTTGAGGAACCGTTGAAGTTATTTGTTTGAGTTCCGCTCAATACAAGAGTAGAGGTCGTTATTTGGCTAGCTGTTAAACTGCTTGTTGTTATGGCAGAAGTTGAAAGAGCCATAGTAGAGCCATTGAATGCCGCACCAGGAATAATTCCATTCACAGAGCTCACATTGATAGCTTGCGTGGAGACAAGAGGCACATTTATAAGAGATGAAACATATCGTGCGGATCCGAGACCTATGACGGTGCTCTGGATTGGGATTGCTGCGAGTTGGCTCGTTGTTTGCCCATTAATCGTGCTGATATTCAGGGAGAGTGTAGAGAGTGTTTGGAATCTGCCAGTTCCTGCCACATCGAGCATAGTTGAAGGATTTGACATACCAATACCTACAAACGCATTACTATCGATACGCATTGCTTCAGATAAAACATAAGAAGGCGAAGTTTCAATAACAATAAGACCATTTTCACCTGCAGCGTTACTATTACCATTAGCAACTCCTGTAACATAATATCCATTTGAACTTCCTGGTGCGAGTCTTCCAGAAGCAGTTATTCCACTGTCAAGTACAGTTATATTACTCAAATAAGAAGAACCTCCACCACCACCAATTCCATAAAAACCAAATCCACCTCCTCCACCATAGAATCCTCCACCACCACCAGGTCCATCAAATCCAGCATTTGGATTTCCAGCTCCACCTAACAAAAGTCTTCCTGGATAAACGGGAGATGTTCCTCCAGCACTTTGACTTGCACCTCTTCCATATCCTTCATTTGGACCTAATCCATTGCCTCCATTTGTTAGACCACCATATCCTCCATAAGACCCTGAACTTCCATTACTATCATAGCCACCACCTCCACCACCTGCTATGTTTGCAATCTCAAGAGCAATTATACCTGTTCCAGAAGAAGCACCTGTGGTTGTATTTGAAACTGTAAAACTACTTAGAGTAGGTATGGCTGTGACTATAAAGTTTCCATTATATCCAGAAGGTAAAAGGCCAGAAATGACAATAATTTGATTTAAGGATAGTCCATGATTTCCTGATGTTGGATAGGTAACAGTTGTTCCTGTTGTAGTAATTCCTAAACCATTAATGGTTACAGATAAGATCCTTTGAATAGCAGAACGTCCACCTCCAGATCCTCCTATAGTACCTGTTGATGAAGATTTTGATCCACCACCTCCATATACACTACCTGTTGTTATAGGTCCACCTTGTCCAACAACAATACTTAATACTTGGCCTGCTGTAACAGACAGAGTTCCTTTTACATAAGCACCAGGTCCACCATGAAAGTATCCACCACCACCTCCTGCACCCCACATAGATACTGTGATAGAAGTGACTCCTGTTGGAACTGTATAGGATTGGTTAGAGCCACTATAGCTAAAAATACTAACACCTGTTAATGTGGCATTCACTGCAGATGTAGTTGTTTGAAATATAAGAGCACTTGCACCAGGTGCACTAGTAACTGAATCCACTGCCGCAATACGAGCGAGAGGATAAGCTAAGGTGGCATTTCCAAAGAATAGGGAAGCAACCCCTCCACCATACGCAGCGGTTTGCGATTTCAAACTCAGTGTATCAGTACCTGAACCATAAAATAAGGTATTTGAGGAACCGTTGAAGTTAATGGTCTCGGTTCCATTGAGCACAAGATTAGAGGCTGTTATTTGGCTTGCAGTTAAACTGCTTGTTGTTATCGCAGAAGTTGAAAGAGCGAGCGTCGAACCATTTAACACCGCATTAGGAAGGATTCCATTGATGGTGCTGACATTAATAGCTTGCGTGGAGACAACAGGAACATTTGTAAGAGATGAAACATATCCAACCGTTCCAAGTCCTATTACTGTGCTTTGTATAGGGATCGCGGCGAGTTGGCTCGTTGTTTGCCCATTAATCGTGCTGATATTCAGAGATAGAGTGGAGAGAACAGGAACATTTGTAAGAGATGAAACATAGCGAGCCGATCCAAGTCCTATGACTGTACTCTGAATGGGGATTGCTGCGAGCTGGCTCGTTGTTTCACCATTAATCGTGCTGATATTAAGGGCTAGCGTGGAAAGGGCCTGGAAACGACCGGTTCCAGCGACATCAAGAGTCGTGGCAGGACTCGCCGTCCCAATGCCAACATTTGACGTTGAACCCTGGATGTAAAGGGTGGGGGTCGCCAGAGCGCTTGTGGAAGGCCAGCTGCGGGCGGCGGCACCAGCCTCAAATACAATATTCCCTGTCGTCTGGAGACGGATTTGGTCTGAGATGCTCGATGTCTGATACAAGAGGAGTTCCTGTGTTCCAACACCTGTTCTTTGGCCAGTAATGACAGTTCCTGTGTAGTTTGAGCTGAGACCAGGAAACTGAATCGCCGTCTGTGTTGATAGGGTTCCAAGACGAAGAGGATTAGATATGATGCCTGTTGAGAGGGTACCAATGGCTGCAGTTGCAAGGCGGCTGCCGCCAATTGTATACCAGAAGCCTGCTTGGCCAGCGTAGAGTGTCGTGGTTTCAAAAGAACCATTTAATATGCGGCTAGTTGTCCCGTCTTCAAAGACGTCGGCTCCTTGAGTTGTGAGTGTGATGGATGACACGGAAGCGGCGCCGTATATGTCTTTGAGTGTAAGAATGCGATATGGAATATCAGTTGTCAGAGGCAGAGTGATAGTGCCGTTTTGTGAACGGGCATCTATCATTCCCACTTCAGAGAATGTACTGAAGGTCTGCGACGACATACGTCTCTCTTTCTAGAAAGGAAACTTTTTCCATTTTAGAAAGAATGTCCACTGTCCTCTCTGGTAGTGTTCCACTGCGGGGTACATCGCGTGTTGAGATTAGCTCAGATAAGATTACGACAATATGTCGTGTACTTATAAAAGGTTCTTCCGGTCCTGTCAAAGGCTCAGTGGTTATTTCTGAGATGACACCTGGTGTCGGTTTTGGCCTTTCTTCGACGTCTGCAGAGGATGTTGGAGTTATCGTATATTTTGAGGTGGTTGAATAATATATTTTTTGTTAGGGGTTTTATGAAATCCTTATACAACGAAAAGATTCGCTTGGACGCCCACTTGATTTGCACTGGAACCTACAGCTGGAACAATCACAACAAGTCCTGTGGATCCATTTCCACACCCATACGTTCCAGTATAAAAGGGGCTTGCGATTCCACCAGGTTTAATATTAACAGGAGTTGAAGAAGTGGCAGTTGCAGTTGTTCCATTTGCGTAGCTAACTCCTGAAGTTAGACCGATACCTCCTGTAGCACCATTCACATTTCCAATGTATGAACTTCCTCCTCCTCCACCTGTGGGTGTAAAATTATAGTATGTTGTTCCTGTTGCACCTCCATACCATCCTCCTCCACCACAGGTTCCATAACTGCCTGCACCTAGAAACTGAGAACCTATAACACAATCCCACCCAACACCCCCATATAATGGTGTACCTACACCAAATGAAGTCCCTGCATTTCGATTGGAACCGTTAATTAAATAAGTTGAGGTTTGTCCACCTCCAACACAGTATACAGAAGACTTATTAGAACCGCCATCTGAATTTCCTACTTGTGTGGGATGTGCTATAACATAGGCTGGATCACCTGAAGGATATCCTCCAGCACCTCCTGTATACATGTTACTGGAAGCTGCATAGTTACCGATTCCACCTCCACCAGCAATCGCAACCGTGTTTCCAGGACTATATCCACCATTAAAAAGTCCTGAAAATCCACCACTCAAGGCTCCTCCAGCTCCATATCCACCTCCACCATTAGTAACAGCACCACCACCTATAGATCCGACGACACCTGTGAGAACGGTTCCAGCCGCACAAGAATAGAATCCTGAGACAAATCCACCACCGCCTCCAGGGCAAATAGTGTTAGAGCTTGTTCCTTGTCCACCAACTTGACTGGTATTTGAACCTCCTGCTCCCCACAGATAGACATACACACCTTGAACCGCACCTCCTTGTACAGTTGTAGGAACCGTATAACTAAAAGGACCCGTTGTCGTGAATGTATTGACTGGAACAAAGTTAGATGTATTAGAGCTTCCTGTTGAAGTTGTTACATTAGACATAACTTGAGGTGAAACACTTGTTACCGCTGACATTGCTAAACTGGAGTTTGAGATGCCGATTTGTATGACGGAGGCTCCAGTGCTAAATGAAACAGGAATGATTAGAGGTGAATAGCCGAGCATACCATTTGTTCCGCGAAGAACACCTCCTGAGCTGAGTGCATAGGGAGTCGACGCAGTATGAGTATACCGAATGGTTGTAGAATCTCCAATGGATAGTGGTACACCATCAACATAAATACCATAATCAAAGAACTGATTGGCGAAAAAGTTAGTTACAACATAGAGATTGAAGAAGAGCTGGAGAATTCCTGCCTTACCCTTGGCGCCAGCAGGAATAGCAGCTTGCCAAATATAAGTGGGCGTGGCACTTCCAGAAGCAACCGTTACCGCGATGGTTGCGAGTGAGTAAGAACTTAGAGAGAATACCGTCGCCATCTAGTGTTGAGTTTAGAAGTTCTTAGTATAGTATGTAAAAACTACTGAAGCTCCCACTTGGGTTGCTGTTGTTAGAGCCGTGCTTGAAGATGTGAGGGAAATCTGCAGAGATGTGGCGGTTGCAGGGATTATGGTAGTGATCATAAGCGGTCTGAGACCGAGAATGCCGTTTGTTCCGAGGAGAATACCTCCAGAAGACCCTGCGTAGTTAGATGCCGTAGTTTGCGTGTATGGAATGGTAGGATTCAAAGTATCAGATGAAAGTGCTACACCGTCGATATAGATGCCATAGTTGAAAGTCTGGCCTACTGTGAACTGGGTGGAAGCATTATACAGATTGAAAAACACGGAAATAATGACGCTAAGACCAAGAGAGTTGGCGGGGATTGCTGCCGACCATATAACCGTTGGGGTCGCATTATTCTGGGTCACTGCATTCGCGATGGCTGTAAGACTGTAGTTAGATATGGCTGTTGCATTCGTCTTGTATTGTGCGATGACACCCATTGTAACTGCACTTGTATTTACAGGAACAATCGTTGTCGGTGCGACATTATTGACGTAAGGTGTATAATTAATATCAGGCATTCTATTTGGGAGGTATATCTTTACAGGATGAAATTCAAACTTACCTACTAAATCGGCTGCGGAATGTATTGAAATTCGTTGTGATTTCGCCGACAGAGAGTTCGCGTGAATAGACAAATAAGGCAGATATATCAAAAGAGACAAAAGCAGTTGCTGTACCAAAAGATCCACTTTGAGACCCTCCATTTGGATTGTTATTCGCTGCACCAATAAAAAAAGGATTTCCTGTTGGAATTTGAGTTTGTGTTAAGGCAGAACCAATCTGAACTGTATTAACGAATAATTTAGTTCCGCTTGCAACACTCGATGTAACTGTAACTTCATGCCAGAGATTATTTGCAAGATAGTTTACTGCAGAGGTTCCTCCTGATGTAGGCTGATTTGTCTGATCTGAATTACCTATACCGTGCCATATTCCTGCATATCCTGCACCAACTGTAATTCCAAAATCACGGTCGGGTGCACCTGGATTTATTTCACCTATGAAAGAAGGTTTTATATAGAAGGCTGCATTATCTGCAGTAGATGATGTACGAACCCACATAGTTATACTAAAACTGCCCTGATTAAGTAGAACATAACTGCCATACTGAGTTGAACCATTGAAGCTTATATACGCAGGGATTGCATTTGTAATCGTTGGGGAATTGATTAATGTAATATTGTTTGTACCCTGAAGATCGGTCCAAAGAGAGCTTGTAGGAAGCCTATTCGTGGCATCAAAGTTATAGGTGAGTCCAGTAGTAATAGGTGATAAGTTGATTAGAACAGGATAAAACATTTGCCCCACGCCAACACGCGCACCAGCCACAATAAAGTTGTTGAAATAGAGGAATGTTGAGGCCTGATACATGCTTATGGTAGAGCCTTGTTGGTTTATCAAACCAAGACTAGAAAGAGTGGCAGTGGCGGAGCTGATGTTTATAGTAGAAAGCGCTGCCGTCTTGATGGTGCTTGCAGCCAACGTATTCACCTGAGTCCCGCTAATGATAAACCATTTCGTGCCGCTCGCAGCGACTTGAACTGTGCCGTATGTCTCACGGAGCGTCTTCGTTGTCGTACCATCTTCAAAAGTGTCTGCGCCAACACATGTAAGAGTGAGTGCTTTATTCACGAAGTTGCCACCGCTGTCTTTGAATGTTATGACGCGGCCTGGGATTTGCGTAGCCGGCGGCAATGTTATAGTTCCTGCGTTTGTTGTGGTATTCGCCAAGACAAGGCTTGCTATGGTGGATACCGACATCCTTTTCTATCATTTGGAATTTAACTTTACGCAACAACCGTCGATAACGTTAATGCATAGACTATCACATCCGCATTTTGAACAATATAGACAGTCTTTTTATCATAGGATAGAACCATATCAACATGATTTCCAACAGAAGTATATCCTGATGTATTTGGAAATGTAGTATAGGTTCCATTGGATTTATAGGCTCTTATTCCATCACTTTGATTTCCAACAAAAAGAATTCCTTCTTCATCACAATCAAGCAGTGGATTACCACCTACATTTGTTGCGAAAGTAGTAACAACACCTGTTGCAATCACATATTTACGTATAGCTTGATTTCCTGTGTCCGCGATATATAAAAAGTTATTCACACGGTCACATGCTATACGATAAGGTCCATTAAACCGAGAAGCGGTTCCTGTATCATTCAAAAACCCTGAAGTACCTGATCCAGCGATTGTTACGACCACACCTGCACGAGTACAACTGCGAACACGGTGACTTTCAGTAAAATACAATACATGATTACTATCGTATGTAATGTCGTTAGGGAAGCATAGACCAGCGGCAGCACCTGTTCCATCGCTGTTGTTACATTGATATTCACTTCCAAATGGATTTCCTGCGACTGAAGATAGGACATTCGTTGATAAATCTAGCTTACGAATACGACCACTTGCGTATTCGGCTATATAGATATGACCATCGCTTCCAATCACCAGTCCTGTAGCTCTGTAAAGCCCACCTACACCGTTTCCACCATCGGGGCCAGCATATCCTCCACCTCCTCCACCTCCTACCCTAACTATAGCATTCGTTGCTAATGTTATTCTATTAACATCATTACCGTTTCGTGAGACAGTATAGGCGTACGTACCTGTTCTATCAACATCAATACCATATAGATAGTTTCCTCCACCAAAGAAGGATCTTGCAGAAACAACTCTGGGAGTTGGGTTATAGACAGGATGATATCCATAGAGTCTCTTGGATTTTACACCTCTAGGGATTTCAGCGAGAATATTTGCAACTCCTGATGGAACTCCAGCTGGGATTCGTCTGTTTACATGATTGGCGGGTAGTGAAGAAGAGAGATTCCATTTCTGGGCTAGATAACTCTCAACTTCTTGACGTTGAGGAGCGGTGAGTGCAGGTGAAAATGCTATCATTTCAGAAAGGTTAAATGAATGATATGTATTTCCATATCGTCGTCCAAGTTCTGGATTTGTAAAACTAGTTAGAGTGTAGTTTTGAGTATCAGAACCAATCTGAGTTCCATTTAGTATATGAGTCGCTAAACTAGAACTTTGGACTTCAAAACAATAAAGTCTAACTGGATCAGGTGAAGAATAGGTAGAGATTACAGAATTAAACTCTGGACTATATGTATTTGTCTGCATATTATTGTTAAAAAATCCAATCATAAGTATTGTTCTAGAAGTTTTTGGTTCATAAGGATTTCCTAGAATATAATTATATCCAGATCCTGTAGTTCTACGTGCTATAAAGAAAATACTAAAGGTTGTTCCAACTAAAGAATCTCCAAATCCTTGTGCGATTCTAAGAGTATGTGAATTTGAATCTACAAACTGAAGTTCTTTTGTAGTCGCGTTATAGAATGGAGAATTTGTGCCTGCTGGAGTAGTCGCATTATATCCCTTTCCAGATTTATCATTCCATTGTGTAACAGCTCCTGAATTAAGTGTCATTGTTGAAGTATCCGCTCCATCCAACCAGAGAACACATCCTGGTATGCTTTTGGGTGAGAATTGTGTATAATAAGGTACGAGTGTATTAGGTTTGCGAACACTGGGATAGATGACGGCTCGTTTAGATATGTGTGATTCTGGCATCTGAGAGACTAAACCCCATTTCTGGGCGAGGTAGCCTTCAACCTGTTCACGCTGGGCGCTAGTAAGAGCAGTACTAAAAGTAATAACTTCTGCTAAATCACCACACCAACCAGTATGTGTAGTTCTGTCATAACAAATACCCTGGTAACGGGTTGTTCCAGTGATACCTGTTACTGATAGCAGAGAAATATTTGGAGCAGAAGGCAAATTCATAAGTCCGAATGTAGCATTTGTTACAGCATTTGTGTCGGATGTAAACAGAGAAGCAGTTGCACCATAAATACCTCCTTGTGCATTTGTCCCATCTATAAATCTTTGACCATAGTAACTTGCATGCCAATCATAATTGTTATCATGACCAAGAAGAAAATAAATCGCAGCTCCTCCAGCCGCCGTTCCTGTTGGAGCCGCAATACGTCCAACCCAAAATAGATTCTTAACTCCATCCAAGGTGGTTCCTTGTTTTAGACCTGCTTGGGAGCTAAAGTTTAGAGTTTGAAGTCCATTAATTGAAGTTCCAATGGTTGGATATTGAGCAGTACCTGACCAACTTGCATTTGGTGTCAGAGTATTCATATGATAGTTATTTCCAGACTTATCATTCCAAGTGGTTACATTTGAACCAGAACGTATTGTTGCATTTGTATCAGCCGCATCCAACCACAGTTGACAGCCTAATATAGAGTTAGGAGTAAAGCCTTGAGTAAGTTTAAACCCTGCAGGCATTCTAATAAGGTATTATTTTAAGTCGGATGAGTCCAAGTTATAGGCCGTGAACTTACTTGTGTAACCGTCCATCTTTTAATTACTCATTGGTCTAATATAGAGTTACTTGTCTATTTACATAGGGACTTAGACAGAAAGAAAGAAGAGGTGTTTGAGATAATCCGGAAAATTTAATTAAACCTACAGTTGATGTTCCTGAGGATGGTAACAAATAGATGTTTCCAGTAGCTGTAAGCAGTCCACGCTGATATGATCCAGAAACAGATGGTAATGTAGTAATATTTCCTGTTGCTACGTTTAAAATACCTATTGTTCCAGAACCGAACAAATATATTTTTCCATCGGGTCCAAGAACACCACTTGTATATCCTGTACCTCCGCTAATCACATTCGGTGTTATTGTATTATTGGTTGTATTTAAAACTCCTATATTAGATGCGCCTGAAGGAAATGCGTAGATTGTTCCATTTCCTCCATACACCATAAACGCATATTGCTGTGTAGATGCCGTTCCAAATTCAGCAAAAGTTTTTGCCACAGGATCAATAACACACATTATTGTTGAAATATTATAAAAAGCTAGTCCATATATTTTTCCATTGGGAGCAAGAATACCTCCATAATATCTCGTATTAGATTTTGTAATTGCGAATGAACTATATGTATTTGTAGTTGGGTTAAAATAATAAATGGATGTAAAATTATAATAAGGAACAAAATAGAAGTTTCCATCTGCTGCTAATACTCCACCAAGAGAGTTCAATTGAGGAGGGGCTTGAGAATATGGATTCAATGTAAATACATTTGTAGTAGGATTTACAGTAGCAATATATGTCGCATCATATGGTCCAAAATAAATAATACCATTAGGAGCTAAACCACCACCTCCAAGAAAGTCGCCGCCATAGTTTGTAGCACCACCTGTGCCTGAAACAAGAGAGGATGAAATGGAACCATCATTTACAGTGGGTATAATAGTAATTGGAGTTGAATAGGTAGTTGAAGCCGGCGCTAAATAAATATTTCCATTCACTGCCAAATATCCACTATTGTAACTGCTTAGAGAGCCTGTTAACGTTGAAAAAGTGGGTGTTGCAGTAGAGTTTACAGAAGTTAATCCTTGTAAATAAGGTAGCCAATAAGACGTCCAGTTATCTGGACTCACATTATAATAAGTGAGTGGAGCGATAACGACGGGTTGTATTACGCGAATCTTCTGTTTCGTTAGCGTTACTGTATTTTGATAGACAGAGGTTGTAAGGCCAGGGTGTCCTGATGGAAGATTAGATGTGAGGCTCCATTTCTGGGCTAAATAGGATTCGACTTGTTGGCGTTGGGTTGTAGTTAAAATAGTATTATAGGTAATAGCTTCATAGACTGAAGCAGTTGCTACAATATTGTAATATGAAGATCCACTCCATGAAGCTCCTACCATAAACCCTTGTGCGGTTGAGGTTCGTGACGACGAAAGAGTCGCTCCTGTCTTTGAAACCCCATTATACCATGAAGACAGTGAAGTCCCACTGGATTGGAATGAAAACACTTGAGGTGTAGAAGTATTCACATTAAACTGTGAAACATTAGAAAATTGACCATAAAAGCGAACTGAACTTTGACTGTCCATAAAAAATCCAAATCCATCTAGACTATCCCAGTCTTCGTCAGTGTTAGCAGGATTAGGTTTTCCTGAAAATACTGTTTGATTGTTTCCACCTGTTGTTTTAGCCACAATAAACACTGAAAAACTCGATAAATTTACAGGACTTTCCACATACAAATAAGAATTGTTCACTTGAATGGCGTTCGAAGAATAACTAGTGGTTCCAGAGCCTGCACCTAAATGACGAGAATTTCCTGACTTATCACGCCATTGAGTCACGGTTGTTGTTCCAGTCACTGTTGAAGAGTCTAATGCATCCAACCACAGCTGACAACCCGTGATACTCGTCGGTAAAAAAGTTACCGTGCTTGTTATTGGCACAGGGGTTATTTGAGTTCCAAAGATCAGTGTAGTGAGTCCAGGGTGGCCTGCTACGAGATTGGATGTGAGACCCCACTTCTGGGCTAAATATCCTTCAATGGTCTGGCGTTGGTTGCTTGTAACACCTCCAGGATAATAAATAAATTCTGCCATATTTCCAACAAATACACGTCCCATGAATCCAGTTGATAATGTTAAGAAGGAAGTGCCACTTGTACTAGGAGCAACTGTATCAATGATAGTATAGTTATTCAAATATACATTACTTCCAAAGTTTGGATTGAATGTTCCATTTACATAATAGTTAGCAGTCCCCATACTTCCTCCTCCATCTGTATAAGCTTGTGTTCCAAGTAATATGTAGGTATATAACCTAATACTATAATCAGAACCATTTATATTTGTAAAGGCTAGTAAAGTAGCCCAATCTCCAAGTCCTGTTAGTTTTGAAACTATAAAAAAGGCTGATGAAGTTGTAAACGTAATCTGATTTGCAGAACTCATGATTCCTCCTGATAAAAATTGTACAACATCCTTTCCAGCATCTGTAATATAGCGTGTGGTTCCTGAAGTTAGATTAAAATGATTGGAAGATCCTGATTTATCTCTCCACTGACTTACATTTAGTGAACCAGAACTAAAAGTGAATGATGTACTATCAGCCGCATCCAGCCAGATTCCACACCCTGCAATGGAAGTCGGTAAAAAACTTCCGCTTGTGATTAAAGTTTTTGGTATATTAGCTACCTTTTGTTTGGCCAAAGCAACAGTTCTTGTTCCAAAAAGTGTTGTTGTAAGACCTGTATGACCTGAAGGTAGATTCGAGGTGAGGCCCCATTTCTGAGCCAGATAACCTTCAATACTCAATCGTTGGTTGTTTGTAATACCTCCAGGATAATAGATAAATTCTGCGATTGTTCCAACGAATGTGCGTCCCATAAATGCGCTTGACAATGTTAAGAAGGAAGTCCCACTGATACCAGGAGCCACTGTATCAATGATTGTATAGTTACTTAAATATACATTACTTCCAAAGTTTGGATTGAATGTTCCATTCACATAATAGTTAGCAGCCCCCAGACTTCCTCCTACATCTGTAGCAGCTTGTGTTCCAAGTAATATATAGTCATAAAACCTAATACTATAATCACCCCCATTTACATTTGTAAAGCCTAACAACATAGCTCCCCAACTTCCAAATCCTGTTAGTTTTGAAACTATAAAGAAGGCTGATAAGTTTATAGAACTAAAAGTGATCTGATTTGCAGAAGTCATAATTGCTCCTGATGGAAAGTTTACAACGCTTTTTCCAGCATCTGAAATATAGGTCGGTGTTCCTGAACTTGGAGTAAAATGGTTGGAAGAGCCTGATTTATCACGCCACTGACTGATATTTGAACCCGAACTGAAAGTGAACGATGCACTATCAGAAGAATCTAACCAGATTCCACATCCTGCAATGGAAGTTGGGACAAATGATGCGCTTATAGTGATTGTTGTTGGTGCGATGGTTGTTATTGAACCATAGAGAAGGCTTGTAAGGCCAGGGTGACCTGCTGGTAGTAAAGAGGTAGAACCCCATTTCTGAGAGAGATAGCCTTCAACTTGTTGTCGTTGGGTTGTTGTTAAGACAGTTCCGTAAAGGATTACTTCTGCGAAATCATAACCTGTGCTAGCGGTTGGATGTCCAATACATCGAAGCGTTTGTGATGTAAGTTGAGTAAATGTTCCGTTTTCACCACCTGTATAGTTTAATGATCCATTTATATAAGCCTGATTTGTTAATACACTTCCTGTTACAAGACTTGAAGCGAGTAAGGTTGTATTCACAGGATTAAAACCCATATAAGCTGAATACAAAAATCCTGTTCCAGATTGATTTAAATATGTACCAGGATTTGCTCCTCCATATACACCAATCTCAATAACACGTGTTACAGCACCATGAATAACCATATAGTATAAGTTTGATACAGTTAAATCTTGAGTACCTCGTATCACAAAAAAAGAAGTAGCAGTTAGAAAGTTTTGATTAAAGCTTGTAGTCTGGAGGTATTGTCCAGCGGCTGAACTAATCACAGGAAGGCCATTTAATGTGGTCGTTCTTGTTGGATAGCTTCCTGCGCTTCCTGTAAATGTATATGCATTACTTGATTTATCAACTATTTGTGTTACATTTGAACCACTCATTGTAATCTTTGTTGAATCTGAAGCATCCAACCAGAGGACACAACCCGCGATAGAACTTGGTGAAAAAGTTGATAGTGTGGTGACTGTTTTCGGTCTTGAACTTATTTTCGCACTTGACATCCCCCCTCTTTAGTAATGATAGATTTATGATTTCCTGTGTATTGAGAATAAGCAAAGCTTATTCGAAATAACGGCTTGCGTAGCAAGTCATTTATTAAGAGTAGCTTGCTACTCGAAACTAGGATTCAAGAATCCGTCGTATATTGAGAATAAGCAAAGCTTATTCGAAATCAGTATTCCAGCCCTTCCCAAAGTTACCAGCCAATAGATGTCGCAAGAACCAGTTTGACGCCGCCTCACCCTTCTTTTTCGGAGTATAGTAAGCATCGCCGAAATCAATAATCCAGATTTTTCCCTGTTTGTCTTCCATGAAGTTATACGAGGTAATATCAATATACTCAATACCTTCTCGCTCATAGAGAACCGCCAAGATACGATTAATCTCAAACCAGATTGCGTCGGGTACCTTGTAAGGATCATCCGTATAGATATCTGCGAGACAAGCTCCGTCTATTTTGTCCATTGTCACTGAAGATCCATCAATACTATGAATCTTCGGTGCAAATCCGTACTCTGCAGCAATATTTTGAAGCTCTGCCTCTAGAGGACTCTTAATGACTTTAGTGAACATGATACATGCTTTGTATATAGTTTGCCGTTCAATTTTAGTCCTTATTGTACTGGCGCCCATCCAAAGCGACTAGAGAAGAAGTTATAGTTATCTTTGACTTGTTGAGTCGTGAGTGCGCTTGTGAAAATCATGATCTCTCCACAATCACATCCTAATGTTTCACTCTGTGTAAACCGTGCTAAGAAGGTTATTGCGCTTGTGAAACTGGCTCTTTGGAGACAGACATGATGCCATGTACTATCCTGAAGATCTTCTGTTGGATTCCCAGAAAAGACTGTATTTACTGCGTCCTTATAATACGTAGCAGATGTCCAATCGGGTCCAATTGGTGGGCCGCCTGTATATAACCATCCATTACCAAGGCCCGTTCTCGCATCTAAGAGATATGCTGGATTTGTCGCATTCGTTACTCTTAAAATAAGAATAAGCGTCTGAATTCCTGAGATGGAGGGAGCTAATATATAGCCGCCTGCAACACCTAATCCTGCACGTGTGAACCTGGCATAACTTGGGGCTGTAGCTATGTAAGTCGCACTTGTGATGGTCGCTGCGCCAATGGATCCTGAACTTCCTGTATTTGCGATTGTGCTTGATGGTGCTGTAAGAAGTGAGTAACGCGCATCTGGCACCACACTTAGAATGAGTGGTGGAACATATTGGTTCGCTGTTACTGAGAAAGGTGTTCGGTTTCCTGGTAGAGGGCCGATTCTAAAGATGCGTGGTTGTGAGGTCAGATAGTTCGTTGTGAGTCCAGGGTGGCCTGCGGGAAGATTTGCTGTAAGACCCCATTTTTGGGCGAGGTAGCCTTCCACATTCTGACGCTCGCTTGTGGAGAGTGTACTGTTAAATCCTAGAAATTCATAGATATTTATATCAGGAACATAATGCTCACCAATACTATATCTTGCATCACCAAATAGAAACCATATTCCATCATTCGCACTTGGCGCAGATGTACCAGAATAGTTTGTAAGTGTTCCATTTACATTAATTGAGTTACCAGAAGAAGAGATTGTGAATCCGATGATTGCACTTGAACCGAGTGGAACTGCTGTTGTTTGACCTATTGGATATAATGCTACACCATTTGTTGTTCCTATTGCAAATGAAAGATGATAACGATATGTGGGTCCATTAATGTTTCCAGTAAACCACATAGTATTCACGATATTCCATCCACCTGTAGCCAGCGTACTACCATTCTTAGCGACCATAACGACAGTTGTTGACGCAGAGCTCGAAAAGTTAGGAATACTTGAAGCAACTTGGTATAAATATGTTGCGGCTGATATTTGAATCCCTGGTAATCCATTCAAAAGGTTTGTAGTATAGGTGGGTTGATTAGCCGATGTAGGTTGAATGACTGAATATGCATTGGCTGATTTATCTCTCCATGATGAGACCGTTGATCCATTCAGTGTAATAGTGGATGCATCAGCTGCATCAAACCAAAGTTGGCAGCTCGCAACGGATGTGGGTATAAATCCAGCGTTAACAACCGGCCCACGATTGGCTGTGATTGCTCGCATCTATTTAGAAGGGGTTTATGGATTCAGTAATCGTGAATTTCGGATTCGCTCTCGTAGTGCTAGTAATAGGATTCGGTATCGCAACTGTACTCGTAGTCAAATAGTTGTTCGTGAGTCCAGGATGACCTGCGGGTAGAGAAGCAGTCAAACTCCACTTCTGAGCTAAGTATCCTTCAATCGTCCTGCGATTTTCTACGCTGAGCGGCGTGTTGAAGAAGAGGATTTCATAGATGACGCCATTCAGTGAATAGGATGATAATATACCTCCTACCCACCTCACCGCCACACCGTATCCAGAGCAAGTTCCTGCCGTGTATCCTGCTATTCCATTCGTCACGTTTGTACCGTTGACATAGCCGGATCCAGTTGTGACATTCATATTGTCATTGTAGATGGCCTTCACAAGAAGAGTTGCGTTACCTATATCGGATTGGTAGGAGCCGCCATTTGCGTAGAAGCGGAGACCATTAGATGTTTCAACAGAGAGGCCTGTAGTCGTTTGGTAATCAGCTCCTGTATTCGGAGTCGGTATAAGAGCAAACACACCGTATACGTTATTACGTACAGTTTCCTGCATAACAATAAAAATAGAGCGCTGCGAAAGATTCTGTGAGAAGGCCTGATTCAGAAAATAAGACGAGCCGTTGAAGTTAATGCCACCGCCTGACACATATGTCGGTGAGCCTGTAGCCGCGCCGTTTTTTCCGCTCGCTTTATCGGTCCATGTGGAGACGGTGGAGCCTGTAGAGGGTGGTGTGCCTGTTCCAGCGGGATCTTTACCATCTAGCCAGAGTACACAGCCTGAGATGGATGTAGGTGCGAATGTTGTGGATGAGCCTTGCTTTGCCGTTCCTGGATTCTCTTGAATCGGCATCTATCCTGTGCCACTATAAATTTGGCTAACTTCTGATGCAGTGAGCACACGATTGTAGAAGCGGACTTCACCAATATATCCACCATATCCTGTGCCAGCAAATTGAGAATCAAGATTATTTGAGATTCCAATTGCGAAAACACCACCTGCACTGACTGCATTCATCCCATATGAAAAGGTAAAAGCATAAGCAGTGGTAGGTGAGTAACAATACGTTTTCCATGTGTTACTTCCGTCCCATGTAGTAACACAAAAATACCAGGTATTTAACTGGGGACTAACAGTAGCTGTATTATTATCCAAAAAATTAAGACTATATATACACGATGGTCCTCCAAAAATAATTGTTACAGAAGCATTATTATTATAAAAAGCATGGTTTTCACCTTTACAGCCAGAACCACCTCCCCATCCTACCCAAGTACTTGATCTGCCAGATGCGAATCCAGTAAAATAAACCCATGATGTAATCGAATGAGCACCAACTACCATATTCGCTGGTAGAGTCATATAACCATACTGTGTTGCATTTTGGATGGAGAGGGCGTATCCTGTGTAAGATCCATAGGAAGTGGAAACACGTGAGGGTGATCCTCCAATTGTGATATTGTTTCCAGCTATTGAATCAATTACTGTTGAACCAGATGATTCATTCATGCTATAACGCGCAAGAAGACCAGAAGACACTAGATTAAAGGGTGGCTTTAGAAAAAAGACCTGTGGCTGCGCCGTCCGAAAGCCGCTGTTCAAGAGATAAGGTCCCCAGTAGGCCAACGAAGAGGAAACGTAGAAAGACTGCGTACTCGGCGCAACATAATTCAAAGCTTTAAAATATTGCGTTGTGCGGCCAGGATGTGTTAGAGGTAGCAAAGAAGTTAGACCCCATTTCTGTGCTAAGTAGCCCTCCATACTCTGGATTTGCGCTGTCGTGAGAACAGTTCCCATATACACTACAACCTCTGCAATGACACCATCATAATAACTTCCAGCATCTCCTGTATTTGGATTCACACCAATACCGTATGCATTAATGTTAAAACCTGAAGAAATGCCTGTATTCTGGGTGGCAGGTGTCAGCGTTCCATTTACACCAATACTCTGTGTAGATCCATTCTGGGATGACTGTATGATAAAAGGTGTTGAGTAGGCTGGAATTGCCGTGCTCAAATAAGAGGAGTTGCGACCAATAATGAATGCCTGTGTTGCATTGTTGCGAATGAAGGCAAACTCTGTCGTGCTATCTCCATAGTCATTTGTTCCCGTTCTTGCGAGACCAAGAATGCGGCCATAGGCTGTTGAACTTGTTGTAAGTGTGGCGACGGCAAAATGGTAGATAGCGGTTCCTGTATATGTAGGAAGAGATCCCAGAAAGTAAGAAGGGTTATTGGGGAAATAGGGGGCCGCGTTATTTCCAATCGCATTCGCAGTCATCGTAATTGTGCCCACCTTCGACGTTGTAGAATTGCCGTTTCCAGACTTGTCAGTCCAGGACGTCATTGCAGTTCCAGCGGTGATATTAGATCCCGTTCCATTCACATCTTTGCCATCTAACCAGAGGACGCAGCCTGGTATCGAGCGCGGTGTGAAAGGAGTCACGGCATCTGTCAATAGAGATAGACTACTTACATTCATAGTCGCCGTTGAAATGATAGTTGCTTCCGTTGTCTGCGCATTGATAGTGCTGGCCGTGTAGTAGTTTGGCTGTGTTGTTTCACCTATAAACCATTTGCCTGATCTAGCAGTCACCTTCATAAAGCCGTAGCTCGTAGTGAGCGCTTGTCTCGTGGATCCGTCTTCGAATGTGTCGCCACCGCTTGTGCTGATGAAACATGTTGAAATGGCGCATGCGCCTGTGGAATCTTTAATCGTGATTGTTCTTCCTGGTATCTGTGTGCTAAGAGGAAGAACAAGTGTGCCTGGCCTTACACTCGTATTGGCCAGGACCAAATCTGTTGATAGCCCTATGTTGGACATCCACCTTACTATATCTTTAGAACGTAAAGCTCTGTATATTCATCGCGCTTGTTCCAGCCACTACAAAGCTGTTATAGTAGAGAATGGATGAATACTGATAGACATTGCCGAGTGAATTACCTGGCCTCTGGTCGTTAAATGTGATAGTGCAAACGGCTGTCTGAGCCGTGCTGATTCTGAGAGCTTGTATGCTGCTGGCAAACACGGCTCCAGTACTGAGAGAGAGTGTTGACCCTGTGAGCGCCGTCACAGTGGAGAAAAGCTGGGAACTTGAAATATATCCACCTGTTGCGAGGCCTTGGAATGTGCTTCCTAGTTTTGAATCTAGACCGAGTGTGGAGGTGAAACCGATTGTGCCAAGTCCCACTATAGAAGAGGCAAGTTCCAGCGGATCAATCATGGATGAGACATACTCATTGACACCTCTCACAGTGGAGTTCATGATGGCCGTGAGACCAATAGAAGAGACGAATCCGACTGTGCCAAGTCCGACTATAGAAGAGGCGAGTTCAACGGGGTCAATCATGGAGGAAATATTGCTCGTCAGTCCGTGGACTGTGGAAGTGAGTTGGCTGGTTGAAATGTATCCGAAGGTTGCGAGGCCTTGTATAGTGCTTGTTATATTGGCCGCCACCAGAGGGATTGCGCCATTAATACTGGAGACGATGATTTGAGGAGTGCAGACAGCACCACTGGCTGTAAAAAGGCCTGTGTTAATGATGAGAGAAGAGTGCGAGGTTGTGATGATATCTCCCATATCGATAAATCCGCTGTTGGATCCAATCACGAAAGAATCAACCACGAGAGAGGAAATATAGCCTTGGGGGGAGTTGAAGTTTTGCAGGGTGAGCGACGAAATCGAAGCACTGAGAGATGTGAGGCGTGTTCCATAGAGGGTTGAGAGGGATGATACAGGTGTTGAGATGTCTTGGAGCAGGTTACGACTCCAGTTACTCGTTAAGCCTGATACTGTGCTGATGCTGGAAACCGGTGTTGAGAAATCCTGGAGGAACCCACGAGCATAGTTGCTTGTGTTGCTTGTGAAAAGGGACACGCTCGAGACCGGCGTTGAGAAATCTTGGAGGATCCCGAGAGCAAAGTTGCTTGTGTTGCTTGTGAACAGCGAGACGCTCGAGACCGGTGTTGAGAAATCCTGGAGGAATCCACGCGAGTATAAGAAGACAGTTGAAAGACCCGCCACATTCTGGAGCTGGGATGCATCACCTCTGAAGCTGGATGCAACTGCTTGGAGTGTGCTGATGCTCTGGAAGCGGGATGAGCCTGCGACATCAAGCATGGCAGCAGGTGATGCAGTACCAATACCCACATTACTCAGATAGGAGATGTAGAGGGTGGGGGTCGCCGCAGCTGTGCTTGTAGACCAGCCACGGGCTGCCACACCAGTCTCAAATACTATATTACCTGTCGTCTGAAGGCGGATTTGGTCTGATACTGTGGAGGCCTTGTAGAGAAGTAGTTCTTGTGTTCCAGGGCTTACAAGTCTCTCTGCGATTGCTGTATTTGTATACTGCCCTGTAATACCATAGAACTGGATGGCCGTCTGGGAGCTGACATTTCCTAAGAGGGTATTGACTGCATACAGCGTATTTGTTGCAGTTGATACTGAGCTGATTGCCGTCATGACCGTATCTCCCAGATTGATTGAGCCGGTTCCAGCTCCTATCAAGAGGGAGTTGACCTGGAGGGATGAGACGGATCCTTGTAGAGACGTGAAGTTCTGGAGAGTAAGCGATGAGATTGCCGCACTGAGAGATGTGAGGCGAGTTCCATAGAGTGTTGAGAGGGATGAGACTGGTGTTGAGATGTCTTGAAGAAGGTTGCGGCTCCAGTTGCT